>MAAC01013520.1_pt1 | contig 29700 bp, 26 predicted proteins | sample 1115981 | NCBI WGS metagenome assembly MAAC01 (sample SAMN04961126, study PRJNA320927) | seawater metagenome | isolation source: sample BD02T64 sea water enriched with oil for 64 days | place: USA:Gulf of Mexico | collected 2013-07-27
AAGGAGTGGCCCATGCAAATAAATATCAGTGGACACCATGTCGAAGTGACAGATGCGCTAAAGGAATATGTATCAGGTAAGCTAGAAAAGCTAGAAAACCATTCAGCCGATATCGTTAGCATAAAAGCGATACTCAGCGTGGAGAAAAAGAGCCAAAAAGCAGAAGCCACCATTCACGTCAAAGGCGCCGATATTTTTGCCAATGCAGAACATGAAGATATGTATACTGCTATCGATCAACTTTCTGATAAACTCGACCGCCAAGTGATTAAGCACAAAGAAAAGATCAAAAACCATAAACATGGTAATGGTCGCTAAGCAGGTCAAATAATCTAATGGAAGTAAGCGAGATCATCACGCCCGAAAGGACCTATATAGGCCTTGAAGGCTCCAGCAAAAAACGTGTTCTCGAACAGGCTGCTGAGTTTATCGCTCAGCAGTCTCCTGAACTCGATCCAAACGAACTGTTCGACAACCTAATTATTCGAGAAAAACTAGGGAGTACGGCTATTGGAAAAGGCGTAGCGATCCCTCATTGTCGTATCACTCATTGCAACAAGGTTCAGGGCGCACTCATTCGACTAAATCAGGCCGTTGACTTTGACGCAATAGATAACGAACCTGTCGATTTACTTTTTGTACTACTCGTACCGGAAAACTCAACCGAAGAACACCTTCAAGCCCTCAGCCAAATTGCTAGTCGCTTTAATAACGATAGGCTAACTTCATCTTTACGATCTGCTGAAGGCCACCAATCTTTATACGACTGCTTTATCGCCAGCTAACTTCATGGACGGAACCACCAATGACGGCTCACGTTAATGGCACTTCAGAAACAAAATCGTCTTCGACGCGCCTAATCATTATTAGTGGTCGCTCTGGCTCAGGTAAAACAACTGCACTACATGTATTAGAGGATATTGGTTATTACTGCGTCGATAATTTACCCGTCACCTTACTACCTGCTCTAGCGTTACAGCTGACCCTTGAAGCCGATCCGCCCGTCACAAAAATCGCTGTAGGCATTGACGCAAGAAACAACCAAAGCCAATTGGAAAAATTCGCTGAAGCACTTGAGGCTCTTGCCCCCCTAGATATTGGAATTGATATCATTTACCTGGATGCCGATAGCAAAACCTTACTAAAGCGCTTTAGCGAAACACGACGCAAGCACCCAGGTACCGGTGTAAACACATCTTTATCAGAAGCGATTGAAAAAGAACGACAGCTACTTGACCCTATAGCGAGAGCAGCTGACCTTAAAATTGAAACTAGCTCTCTGAATCTGCATGATCTTAGAGACCTTATTCAACAGAGAATAAATACTGAGCGTGAAGGAATGGCCCTGCTCTTTAAATCATTTGGCTTCAAATATGGCATCCCTATCGATGCAGACTTAGTATTTGATGCACGATGCCTGCCCAACCCTTATTGGGTACCCGAATTACGCTCTCAATCCGGCCTTGACCAAGGTGTAAAAACTTTTTTAAGCAAGGAGTCTTCCGTAGAAGAAATGCAAAATGACATTGTTAGCTATTTGGAAAATTGGCTCCCAAAATTTGCCGCGGCCAACCGAAGCTATATGACTGTCGCCATTGGTTGTACAGGAGGGCACCATCGCTCTGTCTATCTCACCGAGGTATTGCAAAGGCATTTCCAAGAGGCCTTCTCCAATACGCAAGCTAGACACAGGGATCTATAAGCTGGCATACTCAAAGCTCAAAAATACCGGAAACATCATGCAGATCGAAAAAAAAATAAAAATAATCAACAAGTTAGGGTTACATGCAAGAGCCGCATCAAAACTAGTCGGTACCGCTTCTCGCTACGAAAGTGAAATATTAATAGACAAGCAAGGTCAAAAAGCAGATGCAAAAAGCATCATGTCGATCCTGATGCTTGCGGCGGGAAAAGGCACAGAACTTTCAATGAAGTTTACTGGCAAAGACGCCAACGACGCTTGTACCGCTATTGAAGAACTCATTAACAACCGCTTTGACGAAGAAGAATAGCCCTATCAAAAAACATCTTCGCACCTAGAAATACCCCCTCCAAATCGATACAATGCCCCAACAACACCCTCGTATGATATTTAGGGAAATAGCAATGCAACTTCCCTTACCAAAATATTTTATTCAGGTTCACCCACAAGAAAATTAACGACTAAGCTTATATAATCAAACCTATATAAGTAAGCCTAAACAATCTAGAAAATCAAATTATCTGCGCTAACCAGCAGTTCGACAATGGGTTATACGCATGCCAAAGAACGCCAAACCAAACCATCTGCAAGCCCAAATGAAGGCTTTCAACGAAGCACTTGATAATGGTGCCTTGGCAGAGGTGCGTCATATGCTTCAAGGTATGCCTGCGGCCGACACAGCGCATTTATTAGAGTCCTCCCCTCCTCGTGAAAGAAATATCCTCTGGAAGTTAATCAGCAAAGAAGATGAAGGCGATGTACTTCAGTATATGCATGAAGAAATTGCCGCCCAATTTCTTCGCCATAGGAATGCTCAAGAAATCATCGACACTGTTGAAGACTTTGAACCCGATGACTTCGCCGACCTAATACAAGAACTTCCCAGAACAATCGCTAGGCGCGTTCTTGAATCAATGAGTGACCAGCAGCGGCAGCGTGTAGAAACAGTTCTATCGTTTCCAGAGGATACCGCCGGCGGCCTAATGAACACAGATACTATTACTGTGCGCCCCAACATTTCGCTCAACACCCTATTTCGTTATCTTCGCCGCCACAAATCAATACCCGATATGACGGATAACATCCTTGTAGTTAACAGGGCAGATAAATTTGTGGGCATACTTCCGCTGACTAAACTATTGGTAAGTGATCCCAGCATAAGTGTGCGCGAAGCAATGCAAACTGATGTATTAGCCATTCATGCCAACATGCCTGACAACGAGGTTGCTGCAATATTCGAACGCCAAGACCTTGTTTCTGCCCCTGTTGTTAATGATGACGGTAGATTATTAGGCCGAATCACAATCGATGACGTAGTCGATGTTATCCGAGAAGACGCGGATCATTCTCTAATGAGTATGGCGGGCCTAGATGAAGATGAAGATACCTTTGCACCCGTGCTAAAAACCGCCCGTCGACGCTCAGTTTGGCTGGGAATCAATTTACTCACAGCGTTCTTAGCCTCTGCCGTTATAGCTATTTTTCAAGACACCATTGATAAAGTTGTCGCTCTTGCCGTGCTGATGCCTATTGTTGCTAGCATGGGAGGCATTGCGGGCAACCAAACCTTAACATTGGTTATACGCGGAATGGCTCTAGGACAGGTGGGCGCAAGCAACGCTCGCTGGTTACTGTCACGAGAAACTATTGTTGGTTTTATTAACGGCTCTATTTGGTCCCTAGTGGTTGGAGGGGTTGCATCTTATTGGTTTAATGATACAAGCCTAGGGCTTATCATCGCCAGCGCAATGGTAATCAACTTGATTTTGGCAGGCGTTGCCGGAGCATCGCTGCCAATGATTTTACAGCGACTCAATATAGACCCAGCGCTATCAGGAGGGGTAATCTTGACAACACTCACCGATGTTATTGGTTTTCTAGCGTTTCTTGGGCTAGCCACGCTGCACTATTTGTAATATTTATCACTATAGCCCTACTATAAAAGTAACCCTACGCCCCCGCAACCTTCATACTCTCCACCAAAATTGAGCCTACCTGTACATTTCCTCTTGCATCAGTATCCGTACCAATCGCCACGATATTCTTGAATATGTCCGCAAGATTTCCGGCAATTGTCACCTCTTTCACAGGAAATTGAATCTCTCCATTTTCAATCCAAAAACCTTCAGCACCACGAGAATAATCTCCAGTAACCGTATTTACACCTTGCCCCATCAAGTGCGTTACCAGCAAACCAGTACCCATTTCTTGAAGCAATGTTTCAAAATCCTGGCCAGAATGACTTGCCCGTAGATTTCTCACTCCACCAGCATTAGCGGTACTCGCCATCCCCATACGCCGGCCCGAGTATGTTCCCAAAATGTAACTTTGCAATACGCCATCGGTAACAATATTCTTATCGTACGTCGCAAGACCATCACCATCGAACCCTGCACTAGCGCTACCTTGTAATAAGCGAGGGCGCTCGAAAACAGAAACAACAGGAGACATAACCTGGGTATGCAAAGCATCCAACAGAAAAGTAGATTTACGGTATAAATTACCTCCCGATATTGCGCCAATAAGATGCCCAATTAAACTCCCGGCAACTTCTGCACTATAAAGAACGGGCACTTCACAGGTTTTAACTTTTTTCCCACCAAGTCGATTAAACGCACGCTCTGCTGCCTTTCGTCCAACATCAACAGAATTCTCTAGCTCAGTATACAAACGTGAACTTGAAAACCAGTGAGATCGCTCCATACCGCTAGGGCTTGTTGCAATCATGCCGCAACCAACGCTGTGTCGAGAGCCCTTACCTTCCGCGCGAAAACCATGGCTATTCCCATAATAACGAACCCCCACAGACGAATTAACACTAACGCCGTCAGATTTTTCAATGCTCTCATGGTACGCCAAGCCCGCCTCTTCGCAGGACAACGCTATTGAAATTGCCTCATCACTCTCAACTCTCCAAGGGTGATATAGATCCAAATCTAATAAATTTGAACACATCAATTCAGGAGATGCCAACCCGGCATGCTTATCTTCAGCAGTATAATGAGCAATATCAAGCGCTGCAGCTACCGCTCGATGTATCGCCACCTTTGATAAATCTGATGTGCTTGCACTACCTTTGGCTAACCCTGCCTCCCCTTGCTTCGAACTTTTTTTATAAACCGTTATTGCAAAACCATGGTTCTTGATGAATTCAACGGTATCCACATCAGCGTTACGCACACTTACCGATAACCCCTCTCCACAGGATCCAGCAACTTCCGCCTGTGTCGCACCAAGCCTATCAGCCTCCTTAAGCGCACTATCAATACACTGATTTAATTGTTCAAGCTCTCTATCAACATTCACCTAACAAAACTCCTCGCAACCACCCGTCACTACTACGCCTCACAAATACCAGCCTCTGCAGTTAATCCCAATAAGCAACCCTGCAAATACGCTACACTGAACTATTAAACTTTGTGCTATCATAACGCAGTTACCTCACGAGAATATAGAATAGTTCCTATGACAAACGATACACCTTTAGATGAAGGGGATGAAATCCCCAGCAAAACCTTCCAAAAACAAGTCATGCATGACCTTCAGGATCTTGGCCTGAAACTGCTTGGATTAAGCACCAAACAGCTCGCCCAGATGCCTATTGATGACATTCTTCGCAATGCCATTAAAGAAGCAGGAAGAATCAAAAGTCACAGCGCGCTAAAACGCCACAAGCAATTTATTGGCAAATTAATGCGCGATGTTGACCCAGGGCCCATCATCGAGCAATTTGAAATCATTGAATCACCTCATCAAATGCTGAACAAAACCTTCCATCACTTGGAAGATTTACGAGACCAATTGATCACTGGCGATAAAAGCGTTATCGGAAGTGTTATTAACGAATACCCCGATATCGACAAACAGAAACTACGCCAACTCGTAAAAAATGCAAAAAAAGAAAAAGAGCACAATCTAACTCACGAAACCGACACCTCCAACAAACAAGGTCGTGCATTATTTCGAGTACTCAGAGAACAAGCCCTAGAAATAGCCGAAGCGAAGAAAAAAGATAACGATAGCGTCGATAAAGAGCAGGATTGATATACTGCATCCACGCATCTATCGCCAACTCACAGCTGTGATTTCAGTACTGCTAAGCTGTACCTCCCACTGTCAATTCATCAATTTTTAATGTGGGCTGTCCAACACCAACCGGTATGGACTGCCCATTTTTCCCACATACACCTACACCACGATCCAACCCTAAGTCATGCCCCACTGCGGAAATATGCTTCATAGCTTCCGGCCCGTTGCCTATTAACGTAGCCCCCTTCACCGATCGAGTAACCTTTCCATCCTCAATCAAATACGCTTCGCTAGCAGAAAACACGAATTTACCCGATGTAATATCCACCTGCCCTCCGGCAAAATTCACTGCATACAACCCTTTTTTAACCGAAGCAATAATATCACTTGGCTCATCTTGTCCGGGTAACATATACGTGTTTGTCATACGGGGCATCGGCAAACTCGCATAAGACTCTCTGCGGCCATTGCCCGTCGACGCGGCGCCCATCAACCGACCGTTAAGCTTATCCTGCATATACCCAACCAAGACCCCCTTCTCAATCAGCATGGTATTTTGCGTTGCAACACCTTCGTCATCGATCGACAAAGAGCCTCGACGATCTTTTAACGTACCATCATCGACCACTGTACATAGGGGGGATGCCACTTGCTGACCGACCTTTCCGCTAAATGCAGAGCTTCCCTTTCGATTAAAATCACCTTCTAACCCATGTCCGACAGCTTCATGTAACAATACACCAGGCCAACCGGGCCCCAACACAACCGTCATAACACCCGCCGGTGCATCCACTGCATCCAAATTCACCTGCGCCATACGCACGGCCTCATGCGCATAGCCTACTGCAACTTCTTCGGAAAAATACCCATAAGTAGCGCGAGCCCCACCACCACAACTCCCCCTCTCTCGACGCTCTCCTTGCTGAAGAATAACCGAAACATTAAGGCGCACCATCGGTCGAATATCCGCAGCTAAGGTGCCATCACTTGCCGCCACCAATACCGATTGCCAGTTACCGACCAAACTTACTGTTGATTCAATAACCCGTGAATCAGCTCGTTTTACCGCTTGATCAACACGTGTTAACAACGCAATCTTTTCTTGCCGGCTCATTGAATCCAACGGATTCAGCTGGCCATATAAAGGCGATACCTGAGTAGATACAAGAGGTTTCACACCAACTGTTGAGCTGCCATTCAAATGAGTCGCGATAGTTCCCGCAGCAGCAGATGCCTTTTTAATAGCACCAAGGCTTATATCATCGGAATAGGAAAAACCGGTTTTATCCTCACTAATGACCCGAACCCCCACGCCACCAGATATACTATAACTGCCGTCTTTAACCTGCCCGTCCTCAAGCACCCAGCCTTCACTGTATACACGCTGAAAATATAAATCGACATAATCAACGCCAGGTACCAATGCGTTATTTAACTGGATCTCAAGTTCTGGCACCGCAATGCCAGAAGGTGACAACAAATAGGATGAAGCTTCCTCAAAAATACTACTCATTAACATCACCTTCTTCAGCCTTATCGTCATAATTAGTAACGATAAATGCTTTGTGTTGTTGGATTGGCATATTAGCTCGCAATTGGCGCAGGTAATGAATATCAATCTCTCGCACCAATACTGATGGGCCTTGATCTAACATACCCAATATATCACCCCAAGGGTCAACAATAATCGAGTGCCCCCATGTTCGTCGATTAACAGTGTGAACCCCTCCTTGGTTTGCTCCGATAACGTAACACTGATTTTCTATTGCTCTAGCACGTAACAGTATTTCCCAATGTGCTCGACCGGTTTCCCAGGTAAACGCAGACGGTACTAATAAAATCTCAGCTCCCATCGATAACAATTGAGAATATAGTTCAGGAAAACGTAAATCATAACAAACACTCAGACCCAACTTACCAAACGGTGTTTCAACTACCACCGCCTCTGTTCCTGCGTCGATAGTCTCTGACTCACAATAACGTCCTTGACTATCTTGCACCTGAGCATCAAACAAATGAATTTTATCGTAACGACCAGCCAACCGCCCAAGCTCATCATAAACCAATGTCGAGGTACGAACCTTGCTCGCAAGGATATCATTATCACTTTCCTCTACGGGAGGCAATAAAGGGATAGTCCCTCCCACAACCCATAGCTTATAGGTCTTCGCCATCCGGCTTAAAAAACTGGAAAAGTACTGTTCGCTACTTTCTTTTTCTGCCCAAATACGCATTTTTTTTGCAGAAAAGACCGCGAAATTCTCAGGTAACAAAACAAGGCCAGCTCCTTTTTGGGCAGCACTTACTATCAGCTTTTCTGCCATTTCTAAATTTTTGGGAACATCATCAGTACTGACCATTTGAATGGCTGCTATTTTATTATTCTCCATCCTTACCTCTCTGTCTCTGCTCTGGGTACAACATCGACCTCCCCCGTCTCAATACCCTCCTTAGCATTGCCTTCCATTAGCTCTTCTGAGGGGGTGTTCGCTGGAGGCACTTGAGGCTCCTCAATCGCCTCTTCTCTAGTATCACTACTGTCTGTACTTAACATCGATTCTCTTAACGGCTTGGGAATAACACTAAACGAATCTTTCACCTTTATTTCAGGATTATCGAAAGTACCTCCAACGATGTACTTAACGGTTGTTAATTTGTCCAACTGTTTTCCTAACACTTTCTCAATAACGTAAGCTGTGGCCGCTGCAGGTAACCCGCCCACTGCAGCAGCAGGTAACACTAAGTTTCTCGTCACGGGTATAGCAACATCCAACTTCAACGCAAGCTTTTCTTCCGCCAGCAGCACATCCCCCTTTAATTCAATATCAACAGCAGGGCTATCTATATCCATTTTATCAACCGTCAGCACTTTATTGTGCAAGCGCAAGTCAGCATCAATATCTTCAAATGTTAAATCGTCACTACTTAGATCATTAAAGTTTAGCCTTAACCGTTTTAGCAGTGTTTGAAAGTTCAGCGCGCCCCACACTTTATCTACCGCGCCAGAATTCACATTAAGGAAATGTCCGTCCTTAATTTTCATAGACACTGCTGCGTCTGCTTCTAATACATCAAATTCAAATGGTGCACCAGGCCAACTGGCTTGTAGTGTCGCTTTTGCTTCTTTACTGTCTAAAGATGGCTGTCTACCCCACCCCTTAAGTACGTCCGCCACATTCTTTGCTTTAACCACACCCTGCACAGAGGTTTCGCTAGAGCCACTACGTTTGTTTAACCAGTGTCCCTTCCCCGAAAAGTCCGTTGCTTTTAAACGCACTACTAACGGCTCTATAAGCACTCCTTCCGACACAGGTTTTAGCTGCATATCCCAACGCCCAAACGGCTCGTTATTCAGCAACAAATTATCGATCTTTAGCTCTAAGGGGGGCAGCATTGAAGGATCCAACCCTAAGCTACTCACTAATTCTTTCGATTTCTTTCGCCGAGCCTCACCAGGCTTAGATAACTGTAACTGCGAAAACGATGCAACAATAGGAAGCTCCTGTTGATTCAGTTTCTGATTGGTTTTCAACAAATATTTAGGCAGTGAAAACTTCGCATCAACACCCTGACCGTTAACATCGACATCCCAAGTGACATCAGAAGGTTTGAAGTGCAAGTATGTTTCCGGAAAATGCTGCCCAAACACCGACACGCTATCAATCTTGAGGTTCCCATCAAGTAATGTCTCCTCAATCAACATAGGTGCTCTTATCGATTCGGTTAAAGTGCGGCCATTCACTGCATACGCCCCCTCGACCTTATCTGAGCTCGATACATTGAACATATCAGCCCACGCCTTCACGTTCAATTCAGACAAAAACCCACCAACACGATAACCGTCAACTTTCGGAAGAGTTGCCTTACCTCGCCCCACACCGCCAAAAATAATGGCTGCTTTTTTCAAACGAGAAGATTCAATTTCTGATACAAGATCAACCACCTCACCATAGCGCAATGAAAACAGCCTTGAGCCCCTGGCGCCTTCTTCGCGTTGACCAGCCTCCAGTGTTGTATAAATATAAAGATCACGCTCTGCATCACGCTCTTTATAGAAAGGTTTAGGCAATTCAACAGCTACGCCTTTTAACGACGACCGCACGCTAATGTCCGGAGAAATTGCTTTGTTTTTTGGTAAGTTCAATATGGCATTATACGACACATCTCCAGACAAATGATTTAATGCAGGAAATGCCAGCCAATCAGCAACCAGCGGCAAACTAGCCTCGCCGGTCACATTAATTTGTGTTGATAACAGTTCTCTAGCCGAAGCATCAGGCTGTTCTTCAACAGTTTCAATCTTAAAAACGGGAGATATGCTCGCACTAACACCGCGACCAAAAACACGAGCAAACATCTGTTCCGAACGCATGCCATTGATGAGATCGAAGGTGAAGTCACCATTGATCTCATCAATGGTGAGCTTTTGTTTCGGTATAGAAAACATACCTCGCTTAATACCAACGCCCAAGTCCAACGTTAGATCAACATTCTCTTTTGCAAGTAACAATGACAAATTAAAATCTAAGGCCACCTCTCCATCTAACGCTAGATCATCAACCCACCCTCCCATCTTCGAGTGCAATGGAGACTGCTGAAGAAGATTCAGCCCCTGAGGGACGGTTCCATTCAACAACCCATTGGCAACTAACAAGAAAGGATCATCATTACTTTCTCGTCGAGTTGTTGCTATAAACTGATCAATGGAAACGCCATAATATGCACCCTCAATGATATAAGCATCGACAAAAGTTCGGTCAACAATAACACCTACTTGAACATTGGTAACCGGCTCCCAATCAGGTAGGAAACGAAACGCTGTATCATCTACCATATACCCCAATTGCATATTCAGGTTTTCTTCTTGTATATGCCAATTTAGGGGACCGTTAAAAAGTATATCACCACGCAACAAGTCACCACCGATCACGCTATTCTCAATAAAAGTAATCAGCTCTTCTTGTAAAATACCTGCAGGTAAATATTTAGGGGTTAAACTCACATCAATACCTCGCAACGTACTCAGCGCTCGAATGCGAGGAGATAAAGAGGTATCACGAGGAAATGTCATTGATACCTGCGTTGCGGTACGTGCCTCTTGGTTATTTAACGCAATAAGCCCAGTTTCCATCACAATACTGTCGTCCAATAGCTGCACTTGAACCTGAGCATCAAACCAATCAAACTGTAACGTCTCTCGCATTAACGCAGGGTAATCCAATAATAAATTATCCGAGTGCAACGACACAAAGCCCAGCGATTCATTTAACACTAAATCTGCATGTAAATTTTGAACACCTGGAATAAATTTATAGGGCAACATGGTAAAACCTGAAAGCTCTGCTGATGCATACAGATTATCAAGCAGCCCTTCTCGCAATGTTGCACGTAAATGTACGTCCTGTAGCAAACCTTGCGGTGATATATGCGTCAACACATTTCGCCCCGGACTCTCAGCATCCGTAAAATCGATATAGTACTGCACCCATGGTTCCACATTAATTTCATCTAACAACAAATCAAACGCCCATTGTTTAGGTTTACTGCTACTGCCGCCGCTACGCTGAATATTTAATGACAATAACGCAGGATCCCAAACAAATAGTTCGTGTTCCATATGAAAGTCATTTAGCACTATCTGCGCCTCGCCTTCTGCTAAATAGCGATACTGAAGTACACCTTCAGCCTTACCCAAGGTTGCCTGCCTGAGCTCTTTAGTATTGTTTACTACCACATTATCAAGCGCTACATTAGCGGTAACACGGCGTATTACGCCATGTTTCACCTGCCCCCAAAGCTCAACACTGCCAAATGCAGATTCAAGCTCAAGATGTTCAAAATGCCTCGCCCCCTCAGGTAACCAGGGCACAATAGGGGTATTTTCAACATTTAAGTAATAATCACCCTGTAGTGTTTTTAGATTAACCATTGACCCCTTAACACGGCCATACATTTGAACAGTAGATTCGCTAGGGCCAGACAAACTGAATCGAGAATCAATTTCGCGATAACCTAGGCGGTTCACCATTAAAATATTGACGTCATTAAAACCCGTCTTTTCTGGCCACAACCCTTCAACATTAATGCGACTATTGGTTAATTCAAGGTGCGGTTGCCTATTGATATAGTCAACTAATCGAAAGCTCGCATCATTATCGATGTCTTTATCTGTACCTAACCCTAAACTAGGAATGGTCATTCCTGCAGGCAACAAAAAACCATCACGGTATACTAACTCTAACGTTGCACCGTCAATCCACACATTAATACGAAATTCAAGATTACGAATTGACGAAAGAACAATCCACTGGAGCTTGATTTTTTGTGCTGAAAAAAGCGCAGGCTGTTGCTCAGAAACAGGTTCAGACAATGGGGCCGCATTGTTGTTTCTACTGCTGATTATTCCGTCGACGCTATGGACATCAAGCTGGGTAATCATCAACTCCGGCCGCATCCCCTCCCAGACTCCGTGCAATCCTCCAACGCGAACGCGAAACCCTGTTTTTTCGCTAGCAATTTGTTCAATATCTTCACGAAAACTATTAATATCTTGTAATAGCTCTTTCCCCACAGAGACAGCTATGGCAAATACCATCAGCATGCTGACTGATAACCATAAAAATACGCGTGAGCATATTAACAACAAGTTTCTCACTAGCCATCACACCCCATCAACAATCTATACCAACACAACATCAAACTGCTCTTGGCTATAAAGCATTTCAACCTGAAAACGAATAGTCTTACCAATAAATTCTTCAACATCAGCTACGTTTGCAGACTCTTCATCCAACAAACGATCAACTACATCTTGTGAAGCAATTACCAAATAAGATTCCGCATCATAAGCCCGATATTGTCGAAGTATCTCTCGAAATATTTCAAAACATGCCGTCTCAGCTGTTTTAATAAAACCTCGTCCATTACACGTAGGGCAATCCTCACAAAGTATACGCTCCAAACTTTCTCGCGTACGTTTGCGCGTCATCTCCACCAACCCAAGTTCGGAAACCTGCGTTATTTTGGTTTTTGCACGATCACGCTCTAACATTTTTTCAAATATTCTGAGCACTTGCCGTCGATGCTCTTCTTCTTCCATGTCGATAAAATCAATAATAATGATTCCACCAAGGTTACGTAGCCGTAACTGCCTCGCTATCGCCTGCGCTGCCTCTAAATTCGTCTTAAAAATCGTTTCTTCTAAATTCCGGTGACCAACAAAACCACCTGTATTCACGTCCACCGTAGTCATGGCTTCCGTTTGGTCCATAACAAGATAACCGCCAGACTTTAGCTGCACATCTCGCGATAGCGCTTTTTGAATTTCTTGTTCAACACCATAAAGATCAAATATCGGGCGCTCACCCGGGTAATGATCTATTAGGGAAGCACTAGCAGGTGTGAATTCTTTAGCAAAGGCCAATATCTTCGCAAAACTTTCACGCGAATCAATGCGAACCTTCTCTACACCTTCTCTCACCTCATCACGCAGGGTACGCATGTACAAAGGAAGATCCTCATGGATTTTGGTAATTTTACGATCACCTTTTGCCTTCTCTTTTATTGCACACCACATGCGCCACAAAAAACGCACATCACTACGTAAAGACTCCTTATCAGCACCATCCGCGGCAGTACGTAAAATAAACCCTAGCCCTGTGGTTATCGCGCTATCACCGCCATCTTTAACTATTTCTTCGACAACAAGCTCATCCATTAACGTTCGCAAACGCTCTCGTTCTACCTCATCCTCAATCCGCTGTGAAATACCCAGGTGATCGCTATAGGGCATAAACACTAAAAAACGGGAGGGTATAGATAGGTGTGTCGTTAAGCGAGCACCTTTACTACTAATCATATCTTTGGTGACCTGCACCACGATATATTTCCCCTCCTGAACGAGATCCCGGATATTAGGTACAACCTCAACTCCATCTGGACCGAGAGTTTTCTCTTTTACCCAAATATCCTTGGCATGCAAAAATGCTGCTCGCTCCAGTCCTACATCAACAAAAGCTGCCTGCATACCAGGAAGAACTCGCACAACCTTTCCACGAAAAATGCTTCCTACTTGTCCACGCTTAGCTTCACGCTCAAGAAAAATCTCCTGCACGACACCATTTTCAATAACCGCAACCCGAGTTTCCATCGGTGTTACATTAATTAAAATCTCTTCACTCATGAATATCCTCTCACACAGAACTCACTATCGATCTAATCAATTCGACACCAATTCGACTTAAGTGATGCGGCGGACAGAGCAGATAACCGCTCGATCAGCTATTTTGCCAGAAAGGCACATTAAATTGGTTGAGCAACACCACAGTCTTTTCAATAGGTAGACCTACCACCCCACTGTAGCTGCCCGTTATACATTGTACAAACACCGCTCCGTAACCTTGAATACCGTATCCACCCGCTTTATCCAAAGGTTCTCCTGTATCCCAGTACCGCAAGGCTTCCTTCTCACACAGAACACGGAACGTCACCTCAGTCACAGATAACTGTGTAGCTACCTTCTCGGCCAATTGTAACGTAACAGCAGTCATCACCTGATGGGTTCTACCAGAAAGTGACATCAAGGTTTCAACACATTGAACCTTACTTTCCGGCTTACCCAATATCACTCCATCTAACACAACAGAGGTATCCGAACCAAGTACAGGCATCAACGATAATTGACCGGCCTCTACTTTGTCCCAACCGGCACCTGCTTTAGCTTGTGACAACCGCTGAACATATGTCTGAGCTGACTCGTTGGGCAAGGGCGTTTCATCCACATCAACAGGCAACATCGTTAATTGGACACCAATTTGCTTCAACAATTCACGCCTTCGCGGGGAGGTTGAGGCCAAATACACGCTAGTTGATTGCATACTGCTTCCGAAGCCAACGAAGAGGTAACACAATCCAGGGCCAAACTGCGGCTGAAGACAGCGCGGGTAACCAGTACCACAAGGTCCAATGAGTGGTAGCGACTGTCCGCTGTACCGTAAGCACAAGCATCAAATAAACCCCAACAAGAAGCAGTACAGACAAACTTTGCTGCCATACAGGGAACACTCGAATACGCATATGCAGCATAAAAGCTATATATGCAACAACAGACAACGCCAATGCATGCTGACCTAATACAGCCCCCACTAAAACGTCCTGAAAAATACCCACTATCCAAGCAACAATCACACCCACACGGTGGGGAATTGCAATCACCCAGTAAATTACAATGAGAGCCACCCACTCTGGTCGCAAATACGCTAGAGAACTTGGCAGAGTCATCACGGTAAATACATAAGCAATGATAAAGGTGAATAGAATAGCAAAACCACCTTCTGAACGAGTCATCCCTCACCCCCATCAATAGCGCTAATTTTTCCTGATGGTAGCTCTTCAGTCAAGTCTTCTACTGGCTCTTCTACCGACCCTTTTATCGAGAACACTAACAAAACATATCGACTACGATCCAAGTGAGCGGTAGGTCGCGCTTCAACAATAGCAAATGGCTGCCCCGGATCATGGCTCACTTTAGATACTATCCCAACAGGATAACCTTTTGGAAAGCGCCCTCCTAAGCCAGAACTTACCAATAAATCCCCTACTTCCAAATCTGCAGTATCGGGAACATGGATCAATCGCAATTTATCCAGAATACCCGATCCCACCGCAATTGCCCGGACCCCATTTCGATTCGCGTGAACAGGCAGGCCGTGGGTGGAATCACTAATCAATAAAGCTCGACTTGTCACCGGTCCCACCTCAATAATCTGTCCCATCAATCCATCTGCATCCAATACGGCCTGACCTTCATACAACCCGTCATTACGGCCCTTATTTACAATGATCTCATGGCGATAAGGGTCAGGGTCTACACCAACAATTTCAGCAACAATAACGCGGTCATCAACAATTTCCGAAGAGTTCATTAATTCCTTAAGTCGCTTATTCTCCGCCACCGTTGATGCAAGTTTTTGTACTCGCCGCTCCAACAAACGAACCTGATTAGAAAGCGCTACATTCTCCCGCTGCAACTGACCTTTAGACTTCACTCCGTCAGAAGACCACTCAGCCACCCTCATCGGTGTATTAGAGACATATTGGATAGGTGTCATCAAAACAGACAGACTGTAACGCACAGGCTTTAACAGCGCCGTTCTATGATCTACAAAAATGAGCACCATAGACAAAATAACAAAGGTAATCAAACGATAACGATTAGCCTGATTCTGTGAGAATATCGGTTTAATATGAGCAGCCTCCCATTGCCAGTTGCATATAAATAGTCCGTTGTCTAAAAATGCAAAAACCGGCCACTGTTACCAGTAACCGGCTTTTATTAATACGTTACCATCAACAACTATTCATGGGCAAACATATCAAAACCACGTTTATCCATCATTTCCATAGCACGACCGCCACCACGAGCCACGCACGTTAGCGGGTCTTCAGCAACAATCACCGGCAAACCAGTCTCTTCGGCTAATAAACGATCAAGGTCTCGTAACAATGCACCGCCGCCCGTCAATACTAACCCTTTCTCGGCTATATCTGAGGCTAATTCAGGAGGAGATTGTTCAAGCGCACTTTTAACCGCACTTACTATCTGAGACAACGGCTCTTGCAGTGACTCTAGTATCTCATTGCTATTCAACGTAAAGCTACGTGGAACCCCTTCCGCCAAGTTACGGCCTCGCACATCAATCTCTAACAACTCATTACCAGGATAAGCACAGGCGATTTCTTCTTTAATTCGCTCCGCTGTAGCTTCACCAATCAAACTGCCATAATTGCGACGTACATAAGTCACAATGGACTCATCAAAGGTATCTCCTCCAATACGAACAGAATCAGAATAAACAATACCATTTAGTGAAATCAGTGCAATTTCAGTAGTACCACCACCAATATCCACGACCATAGAACCGCTAGCTTCCTCTACAGGAAGACCTGCACCAATTGCTGCGGCCATCGGCTCTTCAATTAGGTACACCTCCCTGGCTCCAGCGCCCATTGCAGACTCTTTTATCGCTTTTCGTTCAACTTGAGTCGACTGGCAAGGCACGCAAACTAATACTCGAGGGCTTGGAGAAATAAAACTGTTTTCATGCACTTTAGCGATAAAGTGCTGCAGCATTTTTTCAGTAACATGAAAATCGGCAATAACACCGTCTTTTAATGGGCGAATTGCCGTGATATTACCAGGAGTTCGACCTAGCATTCTCTTTGCCTCTACACCTACAGCAACAACACTTTTCTGTCCATTCTGTTGACGAATTGCCACCACAGAAGGCTCATCTAATACAATGCCGCGATCTTTTACATAAATCAGAGTATTGGCAGTTCCAAGGTCAATGGATAGATCCGTTGAAAACATGCCACGAAGACGTTTAAACATATACTTTTTGTTTACCTATTATCTATCTTGAACAGGCCAGCTTGGTCAGCTAGCAGGCAGGGCTATAAACCCCTGAGAATTATGTTATTTTGCGGCAACTCTAGCAGTGTGTAAGCCTTTGAGCAAGGTAGGAATGGTACTTTATAGCACTTTAAAGACAACGTTTTAATTTTCCTTCTAATCATGTCAATTCATCAGAAAATCCCCTCATCAAAAAGGCACTATGGCCGAGCCCCAACTTAGTACAATTTTCTGTTACCATACGCCCTTTGATAGAATTTGAACCTCGGAGCCCCCCATGGCATTGGACAAAAGCGAAGTAGAGAAAATCGCTCATTTGGCGCGCATAGCTATTAACGAAGACAAAATCCCCGAATATGCCTCTAGCTTATCCAGCATTCTCGATTTAGTTGAGCAGATGCAATCTACTAATACGGATGATATTGAGCCCATGGCTCACCCTCTAGATGCAACACAACGACTGAGAGAAGATGCAGTAACAGAAAGCAATCAACGCGATGTTTACCAAAAGATAGCCCCCGCAACGGAAGATGGCCTCTATTTAGTACCGAAGGTCATCGACTAGCCACACATCACGCTTTCGCGTTACCCGTTAACATTCGCAATTTATCGCCAAGGGGCTCCCCCCCCCACCTGTTCCATCAAGGATTTTTCCATGCACAACAAAACATTAGTCGAGCTTTCCCAACAGCTTGCTAGCGGAGCACTTTCAAGTGTTGAATTAACGCAACACTTTTTGGGCCGCATCAAATCACTTGACCCACAACTCAACAGTTTCATCAGCACAACAGATGAGCTAGCGCTTATGCAGGCTAGGCTAGCAGATGAATCGAGAGCTGCTGGCTCGGCAGGCCCCTTAACCGGCATCCCTATTGCGCATAAAGATATTTTTTGTATAAAAGGTGTCAAAACGACTGCTGGCTCCAAGATGCTAGACAACTTTATCTCGCCTTATGATGCAACCGTGGTTGAAAAACTCAATGCCGCTGGCGCAATCACGCTAGGTAAAACCAATATGGATGAGTTCGCTATGGGCTCTTCCAATGAAACCAGTTTTTATGGCGCCGTTAAAAACCCATGGAACACAAATAATGTTCCTGGCGGATCATCTGGAGGTTCAGCAGCCTGTGTTGCAGCTCGCCTAGCTCCGGCTGCAACAGGTACAGATACCGGCGGTTCGATTCGACAACCTGCCAGCTTATGCGGTATTACCGGTTTAAAACCTACCTATGGCAGCATTTCACGATGGGGCATGATTGCCTTTGCATCAAGCCTTGATCAAGCTGGTCCGATGACACAAACCGCTGAAGACGCTGCATTGATGATGAATGCAATGAGCGGCTTTGATAGCAAAGATTCAACCTCCATCAATCAAGACGCTCCAGATTATACCAGCGAACTCAACAATAGCCTTGAAGGGTTGAAAGTGGGCCTTCCTAAAGAGTTCTTCAAAGAAGGCTTGGATAGTGGCGTTCAGCAAGTAATTGAAACCGCTGTTAAGGACATTGAAAAATTAGGCGCAACGGTTAAAGAAATTAGCCTCAGCACTACGGATCTAGCAGTACCAGCGTATTATGTTATCGCCCCTGCAGAAGCGTCATCTAATCTTTCCCGCTTTGACGGGGTTCGATACGGATATCGATGTGATGACCCGGCCAATTTAGAAGACCTCTACAAACGCTCTCGTGGCGAAGGGTTTGGTGAAGAAGTTCAACGCCGAATTCTTATCGGGGCGTACGTTTTGTCAGCCGGATTCTATGATGCTTATTATATTAAAGCGCAAAAAATTCGCCGCTTAATTAAAAATGATTTTGACAACGCCTTTGCTGACGTTGACGTCATCATGGGACCTACAGCGCCATCAGCAGGATTTGCCTTAGGGGATAAAGCTGATGACCCTGTATCCATGTACTTATCAGATATTTACACCATTGCCGTAAACCTTGCTGGCTTACCCGCAATGTCCGTTCCTGCAGGATTTACTGCCGGGTTACCCGTCGGACTACAAATGATTGGTAGTCACTTTAGTGAACCTCGCTTGTTGAATATTGCTCATCAATTCCAACAAGCCACCGATTGGCACAAACAAACGCCAGACGCTTTCACTAAATAACCTAACCATAAGGACAACAACGATGGCATGGGAAACAGTTATCGGGCTTGAGATTCATGTTCAGCTCTCCACGCAGTCAAAGATATTTTCAGGCAGCGCCACTACATTTGGTGCAGAACCCAATACACAAGCCAGCCTAGTCGATTTGGGCATGCCTGGCGTATTACCAGTACTCAATAAAGACGCTATAAAAAAAGCAATCACCTTTGGTGTTGCTATTGATGCAAAGATCAATAAGAAATCCGTCTTTGCACGCAAAAACTATTTCTATCCAGATTTGCCTAAAGGCTATCAAATTAGCCAGCTTGACTTGCCTATTGTTGATGTCGGCCATCTTGATATCACATTAGAAGACGGCACCGTCAAACGTATTGGCGTAACTCGCGCACATTTAGAAGAAGATGCAGGAAAATCCCTTCACGAAGATTATCATGGCATGTCAGGCATTGACTTAAATCGCGCCGGCACTCCACTTCTAGAAATCGTATCAGAACCTGACATGCGCTCTGCAGAGGAGGCCATCGCTTACGTCAAAAGTGTTCATTCTTTAATTCAGTACTTAGAGATTTCCGACGGCAACATGGCTGAAGGTTCTATGCGCTGTGATATTAATATTTCCATGCGCCCAAAAGGCCAGGAAGAATATGGCACACGTACAGAAACCAAAAACGTTAACTCTTTCCGTTTTATTGAAAAAGCGATTCATGGTGAAGTCATTCGCCAAATTGACGAACTAGAAGCCGGCAACAAAATCAACCAAGAAACCCGCCTCTACGATTCGGCGAAAGACGAAACTCGCCCTATGCGTAGCAAAGAAGAAGCAAATGATTATCGCTACTTCCCAGACCCAGATTTACTTCCGGTTATTACAACCGATGAGTTTATTGAAGAGCTACGAGGCAACCTACCTGAACTACCCGATCAAAAAATCGAGCGTTTTCAGAAAGAATACGAACTAAAAGAATATGACGCTCGTGTGCTTGCTGCTAGCAAACATTTAGCTGACTATTTTGAAACTGTGGTAACTACATCTGGGGCGAAAGCAAAATTAGCGGCCAACTGGGTCACCAGTGAATTGCTTGGTGCGTTAAATAAAGCGGGAAAGGATATACAAACTAGCCCTGTTAATGCAGAGCAATTAGGTGGCTTGTTAAAACGCATAGCAGACAATACAATTTCTGGAAAAATTGCCAAAACTGTATTTGAGGCTATGTTAAACGGTGAAGGTACTGCTGATCAAATCATTGAAGCAAAAGACCTAAAGCAAGAAACCGATTCCGGTGCAATTGAAGCGCTGGTAGATGAAGTTATTGCAAATAACCCTACTCAAGTGGAGCAGTTTTTAGCGGCAGAAAAAGATAAACGCAAAAAGCTGATTGGATTTTTTGTTGGACAAATAATGAAAGCCTCTAAAGGCAAAGCAAACCCTCAACAAGTTAATCAACTGTTAGGGCAGAAGCTTAAATAACAAATAGCCGCAACCACCAGCCTGGCTACATTGCCCTAAGGCCATATCCAATGATATATTTTATTTCAGAAAACATATCATTGGATATTACTAACAAGACTTTCAGCCCTTTGACTTTAGGGGTCGTTAATTAGCTACAATTACTCTTCTTCTCAACTCGCAGGATCAACACGGCCTGACAGGCTACTGTTAACCCGAAACCACCCCGTCAAACTATAACGCTGCCGATGAGATTCCAGCACTTCATGCGGGAACTGCTCACTTAAAAACACCACCATCGTTCCCAACTCTGGTACAACTCTTTGTATCGGCTCTTTTTCCTGGCATTCTTGATGCTCCGGATACATAAGGAGCTCGCCGCCATCATCAGCAGACCAGCCATCATTCAGATAAAGAATAACCGATAGCACTCTGTTACTACGCCCATGTAACGCATCAACATGCCGTTGGTAAAACGCACCTTTAGGGTAAGTTGCAAAATGACCTTCAAAATCAAACAATCCCATGTATAAGCGCTGATTCAACCCTTGGCGCAAAAGCTCCATGTTTTGCAAAAAAGCGGACTCTTGCGGATCATTTTTTGAAATCCAGAAAATATTATCAGAACGAATTTTTTTGTTTTGCTGAAAGTCAGTATTACGCCCTATTCCAGCACTTAACCATTGCTCAGGTGACAGATCCGTCACTCGGTGCTGCAAACCATTTAACACGTTAGCATCTAACGCACGAGGAATAACAATATAACCCTTTTCACTCAACGCATCAGCTATATCATCAATTGAAATTGACATTCTTCACCCCAAAGAAGCACAACAAATCACATTACCCACAAACAGGACAGGCAGTATCTTTCTTCAATTTCATGGTGCGCCAATCCATTGATGCCATATCAAAGACCATCAATTTTCCCACCACCGGCTCACCACATTCAGCGATCAATTTGAGAGTTTCCAATGCTTGTATGCTACCAACAATACCAACAACTGGCGCAAGTACGCCATTTGTTGCACAACTCAGGTCGTCACTTTCACTATCATCATACAAACATCTATAACAGGGACTGTCGGCATTTCTGGCATCAAAAACCGACAGCTGTCCTTCCATACGAATAGCAGCACCGGATACTAGCGGAACACCGTATTGCACACAGGCACGATTTAATGCAAAACGGGATGTGAAATTATCAGAGCAATCCACCACTACATCTACCTGCTGCACCAACGACTCAACATTCGCATCTGTCAGTTTAGTTTCATGAGTAACCACATCGCACTCTGGGTTGAGTTGGGCTATTCGTGTTTTAGCAGACAGCACCTTTGATTCGCCAACAGTATCGATACTATGAATAATTTGCCGCTGCAAGTTGGAGAGTTCAACTTCATCATGATCAACCAAGATTAACTGTCCCACCCCTGCACTAGCCAAATACATTGCAACTGGCGAACCCAAGCCCCCAAGCCCAACAATTAACACTGTCGAATTCAGTATTTTTTCTTGGCCTTCAATGTCCACATTAGGTAGCATAATCTGACGACTGTAACGCAACAATTGTTCGTCCGTTAACTCTTTGCGCGCTTTCTGCTCCGCCTCGGTGCTCAGCAAATCATTCATACCCTACCTCTCCAGTACCCCAAGGTGACTCGATCTAAACCTGCGAGGTCTTTAATGGTCTCTATTTTATCAAACTGATTGTCTTTCAAAATATGTCTAACGCCAGAACCCTGCTCAAACCCATGTTCAAACATTAACAACCCACCGTCCACTAAAAAGCGAGACGCCTCGCCGCTAATCCGCCGAATATCCCCGTAACCTTGCTCATCTGCAACAAGCGCTGTATCGGGTTCAAAACGCACATCACCTTCAGATAAATGCTTATCGGCACCATCAATGTAGGGAGGGTTACTTATTACAATATCAAATAGCTCATCCGTTACATTTTCAAACCAATTGGATTGAAAAAAATGCACTGCCAACTCTAACGTGTCTGCATTGCCTTTTGCCACATCCAATGCATCTTGCGAGAAGTCTAAGCCTGTAATCTGCCAGCCAGGTCGCTCTGACTTCAACGCTAGAGGAATCGCTCCCGACCCCGTTCCAAGATCCAATACCGTTGCATTTTTTTTGGTAATTTTTTCTAACGTCAATTCAACCAACAGCTCCGTTTCTGGTCGTGGTATCAACGTACAACTATTCACTTTCAATGGCAAAGACCAAAACTCTTGCTCTCCAACGATGTATGCAACCGGCTCACCATTCACTCGACGAGCAACATAACCATCAAGCTCACCGACTTGCCCATCCGTGAGTACGGTCTCAGGCCATGTCATCAACCAGGTCCGCGTTTTCTGTAAACAATGGCCCACCAATATATTCGCATCCATATGAGCAGTATCACTACTAGGCAGTAACACGTCCGTCGACTGTTGCAGTGCTTGCTTAACCGTTATCATAATACTCACTCAATCGTTTCATGACATAGCCATAAACTATCGAAACTACATTCCGAAAACCATACTTCGCTAACTATTCTGCTAACGCCGCAAGTTGATCCGCTTGATACTCCGTTACCAACGGCTGAACCACTTCTCCCAACTGACCTTGCATCACTTCATTCAACTTATATAACGTTAAATTGATACGATGATCAGTCACTCGACCCTGAGGATAGTTGTAAGTACGTATTCGTTCTGAGCGATCCCCACTACCCACCAAGTTTCGGCGCTGATCACTCGTCTCTTTATGTTGAGCATCTTCCGCCGCTGACTGCAATTTTGCGCCTAACCACGACAGTGCTTGGGCTTTGTTTTTATGTTGAGAGCGCTCATCTTGACACTCCACCACGACACCCGTTGGAAGATGGGTAATTCGCACCGCCGAATCCGTGGTATTAACGTGCTGTCCACCCGCTCCTGAAGATCGAAATGTATCAATACGCAAATCCTCAGAGCGAATGTTCACTTGGGCAACTTCATCTGGCTCTGGCATTACTGCCACAGTACAAGCTGACGTGTGAACTCGACCTTGTGATTCCGTTTCTGGTACTCGCTGCACTCGGTGAGCACCTGACTCAAATTTCAATTGAGAATAAACATTTTTGCCAATAACCCGGCAAATGATCTCCTTATAACCGCCGTGATCACCTTTATTTTCATTAATAACTTCAATTTTCCATTTTTGTGTATCCGCATAACGAGAATACATTCGATACAAATCCCCAGAAAATATTGAAGCTTCATCCCCTCCGGTTCCAGCACGAATTTCCAAATAAACATTACGACCATCATTCGGGTCTTTTGGAAGCATCAAGGCCTGTAAATCTAATTCAATAGCTCCTATTTGAGCTTCACTCTCCTTGAATTCTTCTTTACCCATTTGCTGCATATCTGGATCGCTGTCAGCCATCAAAACTTTTGCTTCATCACTATTTTCTAGAGCCTGGCAATAATTTCCAAACGTTTGCACAACCGGCTCGATCTCTGCATATTCTTGAGACAATTTACGAAACTTATTTTGATCCATAATAACCTCTGGATCACCCAACAGAACGCCAATCTCTTCATAACGCTCGCTAATATTTTCTAACTTAAGTTTTAATGATTCTTTCATAAAATCAACACCTATCAAGGAATTTCAAATAATGATAACGCTTAATTATTAGTGTGCAAAAAAACACTGGCACAACGTTAAACGGAATTAATAACAGGAAGCAGCTTTTAAACAATTATTATTAAATAATCAACGTTAAATAACTACTCTATAAAAAGACACAATGATAAATACGCTAATGCTCGTGACGCTGGATACCTAACAATTTCTGCGCCCACTTCAACCGATCATCTCGGCCTTCCTCGCCCGCTTTTTTTAGCTGTAAACAAGGCTCATGCATCAATTTATTGGTTAACGCTCTACTCATTCTCTGCATTGCTTCTTCAGGATCCGCTCCATTTCGAATAGCCGCCAACGCCTTCTCTAACTCTTGTTCTCGCAACAAATCCACAGATGAACGGTAATTACGAATGGTTTCTACCGCATCCAGTCCACGTAAAGACTCCATAAAGCGGTCCGTGCACTGATCAACAATCGTTTCTGCTTCTGCTGCGGCATTCAATCGCTGCTTACGGTTTTCATCCACCACGGACTGCAAATCATCAACCGTATAAAGATAAACGTCAGCTAACTCCCCCACCGCCTCTTCAATATCCCGAGGCACAGCGATGTCCATCATAAACATAGGTTTATGCTTGCGCTGCTTTAATGCTTTTTCAACCGCACCTTTCCCTAAAATCGGCAGCTGACTCGCTGTTGATGAAATCACAATATCCGCTTTTGCTAACTCATAAGGAATCTCGGACAACGTAATCGCTTTACCGTTAAATGACTCCGCAAGGTTATTCGCCCTTTCTAAAGTACGATTTGCAACGGTTATATGCTTAACCCCTTGTTCGTTAAGGTGCCGAGCAACAAGCTCAATCGTCTCACCGGCCCCAATCAACAGGACAGATGTACGATTAAGATCAGAAAAGATATGTTTTGCTAAAGAGACCGCAGCATAGGCGACAGATACAGGGTTTGACCCAATATCGGTATCCGTTCTTACTTGTTTAGCAACAGAAAACGAATGCTGAAATAGTCGTCCCAACTCTGGCCCCAACGTATCAGCATCTTTTGCCACTGAATACGCGGTTTTTAGCTGACCTAATATTTGAGGCTCACCCAGCACCATAGAATCTAGCCCACTTGCAACGCGAGTCATATGGCGAACAGCTGCGCTATTCCAGAACTCATAGGCACTTTGCCGAATCTGCCCAATATTAAGTTGGTGATAGCGCCCAAACCAGTCAATCAGCTTGTTGCTATCCTCCACAGGGGTAGCGCAGTACAACTCCGTACGGTTACACGTAGACAAAATAGCAATTTCACTAAGCTTGGCATCCTTTCTCGCCATACTTAATGCATCATGAACTCGTTCTGGAGAAAACGACACCCGCTCTCTCACATCAACCGACGCGGTTCTATGATTAATACCAAATGCTAATAACACCGATGTACCTGTACTCATTTATCACCGAGGCGAATTTCGCCGAAAAAAGACCAACCCCTCTATTATACGCATTTCACACAAGGATATGAGCCCCAGATTCAATACTTTTGTCATGCATCAATCAATTTTCACCTATCAGCTTGGGAACCTAACATCAAATCAAGGAGTCGAAACAACAAGTTTAGCAGGCAAACACGGCGTTATTGAGAGCAAAATCGCTCACTCACCCTTGCACTGCCGGTATATTCCTGTTTTTATTCGTTTTATTCACAGTTTAATGTTCTATTATTAAATACTCTATCTTTAAAAGGTAAGCGGATAGAAATCAACTCTTCGCTCACCGAGCAACGTTATATGGCAACCGAATGACTCATTTTGCAAAATTAGCCTTTCTTTTCCTCACCAGCTTTACGGCATCTTGTGCACTACTCCCATCACAACAGCCATCACCGCAAAGCTTGGCAAGCCCGGCATCCCAAGCAACCAAAACCCCTTTAGCGCGTGTAACCAGTCCATTTGAAAAAGAAACACTATATGACCTCTTAGTTGCTGAGTTTGCAAATAAGAGAGGGCGCCAAGATCTTGCTCTGGGCCACTACCAAAAACAAGCTCATATAACAAAAGATGCACAGGTAACCGCCCGGGCAACACAGATAGCCCAACAAATAGGTGCTCAGCAAGCAATTTTAGACACGTCTATGTTATGGATTGAAATTGACCCTAAAAGCATTCACGCCAGAGTAACAGCCACGCTTCAATTGCTGCGATACAAACAATTTGACAAGGCCCTTGATCAAGTTAAAGCGCTATTAGAGCTCAGTCCCGCGCTTAACTACGAGCAACTATTGCGGGATACCGCTCGCGCTGACAATGAGCAACGAACCCAAATCATTAAAAGGTTAGGGAAGCTCTCCGTATCTCACCCAAAAAATGCACAACTTTTGGTCGTAAAAGCTATTCTCGAAAACATCAACAACTTGATGACAGAGGCATCACAAAGCATCGAAGGTGCATTGTTAATTAACCCCAAGTACACAAATGCCATTCTGTTTAATAGTGCTTTATTATTGAAACTAGGGAAACATCAAGAAGCACTGGCTTATCTAGAACAAAAAAGCGCTAACTTGCCCTTCGACCGGAAATTGGGTGTTGCCTACAGCAAAGCCCTGGCCAATCGCAAAGACCACCCTAAATTGACCTCTCAACTAACAACGTTAGCCAAGAACTTTCCTAACGATGCCACCGTTCTTCTCGCAACGGCTCAAATCGCCCAATCAAATGGCTTAACTCCCATTGCCAAGACTCACTTGAACTTAATGATTAAACAGGACCTTCGCACTACTGAAGCCTATAGCTTTTTGGCTAGGATTGCCGTGTTTGAAAAAGACTTTGATTTGGCAATAGGACTCCTTCGAAATATCCACCCCGGTGTAGGATATAGCACAGCGCAAATCCAAATTGCCTCAATTCAACAACAGCAAGGTAATATGCAGGAAGCACAAACAACACTTCGCGCCGCCCGCACACTCGCCCCCTCCGACGATATCAATTTTTACCTTGCCGAAGCAGAACTACTAACAAAAAACAATCAACACCAAGACTCCATCGAAACGCTAAATATTGTTTTAAATAAAAAACCCAAAGCCTTAAATGCTCTTTATATGCGCGCAATGGTATACGCCGAACTCCAGCAATATGACATCATGGAGCGAGACCTACGCATCGTTATTAAGCAACAACCAGACAATAGCGCTGCGCTAAATGCCCTGGGTTACACTCTTGTAGATCAAAATGATCGGCTTGAAGAGGCTGCAAGTCTCATTGAAAAAGCATACGCATTATCCCCTAACGACCCCGCAATAATTGACAGCCTAGGCTGGTTAAAGTACCGAATGGGTGACAATAAAACCGCACTCACTTTATTGAAAAAAGCCTACATTCTATTTCAAGATCAAGAAATTGCGGCCCATTTAGGCGAGCTATTATGGATAAGCGGCAATAAAGATGAAGCCAAAGCAATATGGAAAAGTGGATTAAAAACCACGCCTGACAGTAAAGTAATCCAAGAAACAATAGAGCGATTAATGCCGAACAGCTGAATCTTTATTTAAAATTACTTGCCTGCGATTATTAATCAAAAAAATTCACAGTCCAAACTCGTCCATCATATACAACCGTGATACAGTGCGAGTTAACTCGTTATCAATAGGAAGTTTTCGTGTCACAGACACATATATCGCGTTTTTTTCGCCATGTAACTCTTACAAGCTTACTTATAATTTTAGCTGGCTGTGAATTATTACAATCGCCCAGCCAGCCCCCTCTATCCACCCATCCCGTTAACTGGGTTAATCATGTTCGCTCACTAACCTTAATGGATGAATGGCATATTAAGGGTAAAATCGGTATCAAACAGGGTGATGAGGGAGGTAGCGCTTACCTTGACTGGATTCAATCTCAAGATAGCTTTCACATTACGCTTTCTGGCCCTCTTGGCCAAGGAACTACCATCATCTCTGGCAACAAGTCGGGCGCCAAGCTAGAAAATAGTGACGGCAGCTTTGTCGCAGAAACACCAGAGCAGCTTTTATATGAACATTCCGGCTGGCAAATACCATTATCAAACCTGCTTTATTGGATCAAAGGCCTACCAGAGCCAAGAAGCACTAGCACGCCTCGCTTTAATAACATTGGCCTTATTTCAACACTGGACCAAGCCGGCTGGACCCTCCAGTTTGAGCGCTACAAAGATGCACTAGGGAATCCGCTGCCCCACAAAATAAAAATCATTTCCGATAACCTCAAAGTTACCGTACTGGTCAAACAGTGGATACCTTTTAACGAAGAGCCATAAGCATGCAGGCCCCGACGTCATATACATTTAACTCCCCCGCTAAACTTAACCTATTTTTACATATCACCGGAGTTCGAAGCGACGGCTACCACAATCTACAAACCGTTTTTCAATTTCTTGATCTGCACGACACCTTAACTTTTGAGAACACCGAATTAGACGGCCAAATTTCCTTAGTCAACAACATTCAAGGGGTTCCAGAAAAAGAAAACCTCGTCTACCAAGCCTCCATGCTCTTACGCCAACACACCAACTGTACGCGCGGCGCACGCATAACAATTGACAAGAAATTACCCATGGGGGGCGGGCTTGGCGGAGGGTCCTCCAATGCAGCAACGACACTGGTCGCCCTTAACCGACTCTGGGATACTAAATTATCCACCCTAGAACTAGAAACCCTAGGGCTTACCTTAGGAGCAGACATACCTATCTTTGTTCACGGTATTGCTGCTTGGGCAGAGGGCATTGGCGAACAGCTAACCCCTGTAACTATCGATGAGCGATGGTACATATTAGCTATTCCCGCTTGCCACGTAGAAACAGCAGAACTTTTTCGTGATAAACATTTGACAAGAAACACAAAACCGATCACAATGCGCGCCTTCTTGGATGGAGCCGGTCACAATGACTTTGAGCTTGTAGCCAGGAAAAAATTCCCGTTAATTAACAAGACGTTAGGATTGTTAAATGGATGGGGAAATGCTAAGCTTACCGGCACTGGAGCTTGCTGCTTTTGCCCTGTATCCGACAAAGAAACAGGACTTAAAGCAATCAGCAACTTGCCAGAAGCACTAATCAGATTTAACCTTAAATCTGACGACCTAAACGTCATACTGACCAAGGGTCAAAACGGATCATCTTTGTATCAGAGCTACTTGCTCAAGAGAAAAGAACCCGTAGCTTAAATTAAGCTAAAAAATTGTTAAAAATCTCAGAACATTTGGTCAAACTTCTGGTATGATACACGCCGCTCGAAGTTAGCCAAATAGCTCCTCGAGAATGGGCCGTCGCCAAGCGGTAAGGCACCTGGTTTTGATCCAGACATGCGCAGGTTCGAATCCTGCCGGCCCAGCCATCTTA
>MAAC01009464.1_pt1 | contig 29697 bp, 20 predicted proteins | sample 1115981 | NCBI WGS metagenome assembly MAAC01 (sample SAMN04961126, study PRJNA320927) | seawater metagenome | isolation source: sample BD02T64 sea water enriched with oil for 64 days | place: USA:Gulf of Mexico | collected 2013-07-27
AAAGATGGTACTTGGGGTACTGGAATTAATTTAGGTGATAAAATAAATACAGATGCTTGGGAAGCCTCTGCAAGTATTACTCCGGATGGTAAATTTTTATTCTTTAGCAGAAATGTTGGGTCTGACAACTATGAAAATGTGGATATCTATTGGGTGGATGCTCAGGTAATTGAGGATCTTAGACCAAAGGAATAAGTATGTAGTATCTGGTATCTAGCTGCCGGAAACCCAACGTCATTTCGACAGAACGCGCTAGCAGTGATCTTTCGAAAACTAAGTTTCTATCTTCAAAGAAAAATACATTTCTCTTTTCAATAATGCTCAAGACAGGCTAAAGAAATCTCATGAAAGGAGTTAGAGAGTTGCAAAGAGAAATAGGCATTAGGCAATAGACAAAAAAGTTACAGAGTTATAAAGGTTCAAAGAAGCAATCTCACGAAGGAAATTAGAAATGAAAAGAGACGAGAAGCCTCATGAATGTTAGGTGTTAACAATTACTCGTTTTTTTCAAATTTCAAATTCACTTTTTTTAAATAGCTTAAAAATAATTCTGCGGATATATTTTTTTCGTTATTAAAAGAATCTAAAAGTTCCTGATCAACACTTAAAATTTTTTTCAACCTTTTTTTTGATAGAACTTTGGTTTTATGTCCTTTATCTACGTCTAAAAAATAAATTTTATTTTTCCATTGGGTCCTAGAATGAGTGCACCTAACAGTCCGCCAGTATTAAACCCTGCTTGTCCTTGAATATTGATCGGAAATGATTCGTTCACTATAAATGCACAATATTTTCCAATTACTAAGAGTTTTGAAAATTTATTACGCGTTAAAAATTCAACATTAAATTTCATGTTGTAATAGATCTCATTTTCATAGTGAATGGCTATTAGTTTATTGGGTTTCTTATATCCATAGCAATCCGCCACAATACTTTTTACGGATAATAAAAAATCGCTACTTTTCTTTAACTTAATTGATTGTATTGGGCAGCTTTTTTTTGATTTGAACTGGTTAAAATCTGTAAATATTCCATTGTAACCCTCAATTTCTTGTGCATTCAGTCCAGATATTGTGATAAAAAACAGAAGTATACTCGGAATTATAATTTTCATAGAGATTTTTATTTGTTATTCACTGCTATTCGATCTACATGGTTTCTATATTCTTATTAACCGAGCTTGAGCAAGTGATTTGCAATTTTAAGAGCGAATGTACTAAAATAGAAGGTTTATTTATTTTATATCGCCAGAAAAAAGAAGTTTATCCACCCTGATTCATTTGAGCATAAATATAAAATAGACGTAGTTACAAATTATAGGAGTTTGAATATTTTATTAATGATTTCTAAAAACGGGTATTTTTACGGGATTTTATTCAAACTTATATGTATAGTTTTGGACGAGAACATCCTTAATTAAGAATGTTATTAATAACCATTTGCACGCCTTATTAGAAATGTTATTTGTGGTATAAAATGGAGATATCATCATTTAATAACGTGTAATAAAACATTATAAGTAATGAACAATAATACAGAAACTAATGAAACTGTAGTAGATCAAAGTTTAACAAAGTTCAATCTTGGGCCTGGTACATTTTTAAATGGCACTAATTTTTGCATGTCATCAACAAGTTGGTTAACCCTTCAGACGTATTTTTACAATGTAAAAAAATTACCAAGTACAATTGAAGAATTATCTTCATTATTGGGACCTAGCGGACCTAGTACAGGAGAATTAGAAAATATTATAATTGAATATGTAAATTTACAAACTCAAGGAGCGATGTTTACCAACACGCTTTATCCTTCAATTGTAAATACATGTTTTATTATTTCTCGATTTTCTGAAAGTTGTACTTCCCAATATGGTCAGCTGCAATTGTTAATGGAAGATTTAACAATAAATGGTAATCCTGTTCAAAACTTTGCACGTCTTGGTAACCAGATAATAGAATTGATTAACGCTATCAAGTTACCAGATATCCATGAATTTGTTTCGGCGCTTAGTTTGTTAAAATCGGTTAGTATGAAACTGAATGGATCTTTACATGTCACTGGAAGTACGACTCCTATACCAATGGGAACAGGGCTTTACGCACAAAATTATGCGCAATATATTCAGAAAAATAACGCTGTTGCAACAGTATTCGGTAAGCTTGCATCACAAATCTCGGTAGTCTATACTGATCAAATAAAATGTAACCAAAAAGTTATTGCCAAAGGGGAACAAGCCGACTACCAATGGAATCAAATTTTTGGGATTACATCATCATTAATAATAAATGGAGCACCTGGTTCAAACGGAACTGCGGCATTACAAGATCTTAAGCAATTGCGTAATAATTTATATCATCTAAGTCATAAAGATCAAGCTTATGTCCTGCTTATGTTGAATATTAGCACGGTAACGATGCAATATGATACTTTACAAAGTGATTTAACAACAACAGCTGATATGCTATTAGGAATAATTAATAATTGGCAAACTTTACAACAAAATCTTTTGAGCTTCCAAAACCTTATTAATGGAGGTAACCCTGAATTGATCGTAAATGCACTAGTAGATATTGACTTTGAGAAATTAACTAAAGATTGGAAAAATCTTAATCAATCAGTAAATACGTTTACTAGCAATGCCAATATTGTAATTAATTAATTAATTTAATGCTAGAAGCAATCCGATTTTTACATGCTACATATACCATATAAGTAGTAATAATATTCAAGTATTATAGGGTCATATAAATACTATGTATATGACCCTATTTGTTGTTTAACCATAGCAATTTTGACGCCTATTTTATTCTTGTGCTTTTATAATACTCAAATATAGAATACTATAGAATACTATAGAAGCGAGCTAAGAAGACACTTTTATGAGACTAGCATGTGCTAGGCACTACTGAAATGAACATATATTTTTTTAAAAGTCTCTTGCGAAACAAGACGATGTATAGGAGCGTAGTGAAATGTGTGTGGAACAGACACTACTATACATGTATGACTCACATATAAAAACAGGTGTAAATACCTGTGTTCATTTTTCAAAATAAAACTACTTTTAGTCTTACGGTTTTTATCAAATAGCATTACGGTTTTACGCATTCTTATTTAAATAAACCCACTTATCATTACAGATGATACGTAAGTAATTACAACAAATAAAATTAAAAAAATGAATGCAACTGGCACTAGAACCTTTTAGGGAAACAATTAGAAACAAAAAACAACTTGCTAATTATAACAGAAATATATTTTAACATTAAAATGAATTGAAATGACTGGAAACGTGGTATTAGATGTAGTAATAAGCTTGGTGTTTATCTTTTTGATATATAGCTTATTGGCTTCAGTTCTTCAAGAGATTATAGCAACTGCCCTTGGCTTAAGAGCACGTAATTTAAAACATGCCATTAGCAGAATGCTTGAAGATGATGATGAAGGAAATACGAAGAATGGGTCTTCTAATCTTAGGAAAAAAGTGAAACTACTTTTTCAGAAGAAAAAAGAAGGGCTTCTAGGAGAATTCTATCGGCAGCCGGTAATTAAATACCTAGCTTCTGGGAAAAGTTTCTCTAAACCTTCATACATGAGTGAATCTGACTTTTCTATGGCAATATTGGAGATTCTCAAAAAAAATGGAGGTAAAGATCTGCCTACTATTGATAAAATAAAGCAAGCACTATCAAATGAAAAGAACCTGATTAATAAAGAAACGAGAGCGCATCTTGTGTCACTTTTGGATGATGCCCAAAACGATCTTGATAAATTTAGGGTGAATTTAGAAGACTGGTTTAACAATACTATGGAACGTGCAGCGGGTTGGTACAAAAGAACCATTCAATTTAATTTAACAATTATAGGTTTTGTTTTGGCTGTTATTTTTAATGTCAATACTATAGAAATTGTAAAAACACTATCAACAGATAAAAGTGTGAGAGATAGCATGGTAAAATTAGCCATCGCAGCGTCAGAAAACGAAGAAATTAAAAGAGTTGTTGCTACAAGAAGACATGAAATAACAATAGATTCTGTAAGCACTACTGAAGTTCCTAAAACGAACGTAGAAAAAAAATTAGATAGTCTTTTTAGTATTTATGGACAGTTAGAAGTAGCTGCTGAAAAGACCAATAACATATTAGGATTCAAACCTCTTGAGGTTTTGCCAGTAAAAGGGAAGCGAATAGATTCGGCCCAAGTAGCTGCTGCAAAGAAATCGTTACCATCAAAACAAAAACTTATTGATGGATATGTAGTAGAATTTCCCAATTCTTTTTTGGCGGATAAAACAGCAGAATTCTATACTATTGAAACAAAGACAGACGAACATGAAAAAGTGAGTTTTTATGCCGAATTTCATGATTGGAGCTATCTATTGAATAATTTCTGGGGATATCTTCTTACAGCACTTGCCATTTCTCTAGGGGCTCCTTTTTGGTTTGACATGCTTAATAAGCTAGTAAAACTAAGAAGTTCCATACAGAGAAGTCCAAATAATACTTCGAAACAATGAAAAATACAAGAATCCGTATCAACTAAACAACGTGTAGGTTCACGAAAATAACAGTTACAAAACATCAAAATGTAAGGTGCCCCTAGTGTAAATGGGGCCTGAATATCGAATAGAAATAGCATGTCTGTAGAAATTTTGCTTATTATAAGTATAGATAACAGCGTAAAACATATAAGTATTTTAACGCAAATATTTAAAATATACTATACAGCGTGGCGCATGTGTTGAACTTGACTCGGGAGTGCTTTCCTTTTAAAAATCATTACAAAAAATTCCTTTTACATAAGTAGCACACTTTTTATGCTGGCCTGGGAAGTATGTTGTGTATGGAATGTTTTAGCTGAAGAATTGAAGCAATGGTCTACCAATTAAATGAACTGCGGATTGTTCCTGATTTTGAAATTGGGTATTTCTACTAGCGAAAAATTATTTTAAGAGTTTTAGTTTTAGCAAAAACTATCTTTAACAGATGACACGTAACTCTGTCATTTTTAGGAAAATAAACTAAAATGAAAAACAAAACATATTCAATTTTTGGGGCAGGAGCAGCTGGTTTGTATACAGCATGGAGATTACTTCAAGGAAAACCAGCACATGCAAAAGACATCTCTAAAAATTTAAAAAAAGGAGATGTTCTAGAATTATACGATTGGGGTAACTACACATTTTCTGAAAAAGAAAAAGGAACGCGAGCAGCAGGTGCCAGAGTTTGTACTTGGCATTATAAAGACAAGCCTGAAGCTTCTTATTTAGAATTAGGTGGAATGCGTTATTCTGCCTGGGACTATAAAAAAACAAAGAACAATCCAAATCCTAACGATGGTAATAACCCTGGACATCGATTAGTTACCAAAACCATTAGTGAAATTGGTTTAGAAAAATACGCGGTCCCTTTTAATGAATCTAGTGATCCATTGTTGTCATTAAGAGCAAAAAACATGTATACATCAGAAATTGATGCTAGTAATCCTGCGCCATATAATGTAAATAATTATGGAGCAGATTCTGGACCGGACGACGGTTTTACTAAAATTGAAGCTGTAGGAATTAATGTTTCTGAAAATGTATTACCACCTACAAGAGATGAATGGTGCAAATTTTTCGAACACGGAAGAATAAAAGAAGATTTAGGAGATGCATCTATCTTTAGAAAAGGACAAAAATTAAAAGATATCGGGTATTGGAATTTGGCCTATGATGTTTTAGGACAAGAAGGCTTTAGTTATTTGGCAGATGGTAATGGGTACTCTTCAAACGTAGTAAATAGTAACTCAGCACAATCATTTGAAGTAAATAATGAGTTTTCACCAGGAACATTATATAAAACATTAACAATTGGCTATTCGGGTATTTTTTCTACCCTTTTTCAAGAGATTGTTAAACTGGCAAAAAAGAAAGGAATCCATTTTGAATATCACCCAAATACAAGGCTACGTTCTATTAAAGAGAACAACAATGTTATTCATTTTACAACGGCAAGCAGAAAAGATCCTTCTAAAGAATTGAATGCAAAAACTTGTGACGCGGCATTTTTAGGAATGGGAAGGTATGCTCTTGAATTAGTAGCACAAGCAACACGTTATATGCAGAAAAAAGAAGGCGATTTTGATGTCCTAAATGAAGATAAAGTACAATTGTATTTAGAATCTGTTTTAATGCAGCCTTCGTATAAAATTGGGATGTTCTTTGATTCTCCTTGGTGGAGAGACGATATTCCTTCGCCTGCAAAATATCCAGCGAAGCTGAATAGTTATTTTTTAACACAAGATGGAGTTAAAAAGCTTAAGAAGGATAAATTCCCCATCAAATACTTACGGGCAATAGAACAAGCGGCATCAGAAGCTGCACAGGCAAAGTTGAAGGCAGAAAAGCACCATAGGGCCTATGATAATTCGGTGACATCCATTATAGATACTAGTTATACAAGCGAAGCAGATTTTTTAAACACTGCTGAAACTATTGTACAGGCGAATTTTAGTTATAAAGAAAAACAGCAAATTACTGAGATCGCACATCTAGATACTATTGGGCCAAGTGCAACAGATATGCCCATTAGACAAGTTGTTTATTTTGGAGACAATGCACGTGACAAAAAAGAAAAGAAAGTGTACGGTATACTAGCTAGTTATGATGATATACGCTACACAACGTTCTGGAAAGCTTTAGAAATTGGACCAAATGAAGAACGAAAAATAGCGGAATCTAAAGATGTCCAACCATTGCAAGGACCGCGTAAAGCACCTGCAATAATGGTTAAAATGTTACGTCAGCAATTGGCAAGTTTACATTATGGTTCACAAGCAGGTTATGCGGCAATTCCAGAGCCGTTAGAAACCAAATATATGGATTGGTCTTTACCACCATTTAATGCAGGATACAATGCGTATTATTCTCATTATAATATTGGAGATGTACAGCAAAAAATACGCAGACCATCGTCATTGGTAAAAGGTAAAGACAGCAATATTTTTATTGTTGGATCAACATACTCAAATGATCAAGCTTGGGTAGAGGGCGCTTTCTGTACTTCTGAATCGGTTTTAAACGATTTCTTTAATATAGAAAAGCTCATTGAAAATAAAGAGTATCCATTTATTTGCCCGAGATAGACACACAAGAAAAGTACTAATATTCTAAAATAATTTATTATGAAAAAACAACATGCGGAAGAGCCACAAAAATCTTCAGTGAGACCTTACAAAGAATGGAGGGAAGGACTGCCCGATGGGAAGAACAATGGGGCACAGTTTGGTATTTTATCAAAACTCCATGGCACTTGGGTCAACTGGAAAGATGGACCAACTGGGTTGCACACCACACCTATGCCTTCTCCCGGCACATCTTCAGAGACCATTTTTGGTGTCTTCCATTTCAAATCTCAGGAGTATAGGGAGCAGCTTAAGTTTACTCAAGTCAACGCACCTGTCCGCAACCGAGCTGGGTCTAACGAGCAGTTTAACGGTGCCGTTAAATACGAAACTGCGATTGTCGACAACGAAGGCTTGCTTCAGCACTTTGAGGACGGAATGTACCTTTGGTTGGGAGACCACGAGATGCCTTGGAAGCAAGACAGCCCATACCAAACCCCAACAACCATGTTCAAGCACACATCGGATGCGGAATCGGTAAAAACGGATGGTGCTGAGCCAGTAATGGGGCCAGGAGAACTTGGTCCTCAATACGTACCACCATATCAAATTTCTCGTTCAGGTGTGATTCCTCACGGCACAACGATTCACTTGACAGGTAACATTGAAGAATCTGAAGTAGGCCAGGCACCTCACATTGCCAATCTCTGGGAACCTCAATATTTAGCTGTATCGCCAAGCATGGGTATCAAACCTAAGAAAGACCTGATCCATGGATCTCGAAAGAAACCGAAATGGACAGAACTCCCTCGCGAATTGCAAGAACCTGATGGTGTAAATAGTGGGCGTGCCTACTTCGAAAAAATCTTCAATTACGACGATTTCGGTGCTAAGTTTCCATACACGGTTCAGCCAAACTTAAAGTTGACGGATGCCAACGAAAACCTGAAATTTAAGAAATACGACATGATCGAGCTAGACTCTTTCCATACCACCGGTCTTCAAGGCTCCACTACCAACAATGTGATGATTGAGCGCTATTGTAGGGTCGCTCGAATGCGCTACCGCATGTGGTTGGAAGAAGTATACGATGAGGAGTTCGGAGGGTTGGTTGAACAGCTGCAATACGAGCAGATTGTGGACTTCGAATTTATGTTTGGCTCAACTGGAGGAACAACGCTGTGGCCGCACATCCAAGTAAACACACTACGACGTGAGCGAGACATTCCGAAAGACAAACTCCTAGCACCAATTGGACTTCCAACGGAGGCACCTGAAGTGGTACCTGACAGACCTGCTCCGGTCGTTTGTCCAATGGGACATAGCCGTCGCGGGTAAAACCTAATAGAAAAATTGGCTCATATGCATTGTTTTTTTGTCTTAATGTAAACTATACAATACTACACGGCATTGCTACCAAGTTTAACTCTGCAGAAGGTTGCTTTGATAAAAATAAGACAGTCTCTAAAGAACCAAACCTGATGCCTAAATTAGTGAATAGGTTAGCCTGTTATGAGCATTACTGAAATGAAAATATATTATACTTGAAAGTATCTTCCGAAACAAGTCAAAATATAGGAGAGTAGTGGAACGGGAATACAATTCACCTTTTCTATAGTTAAAATCAGGTATTTACACGTCTTGTACCTGTATTTATCAAACCTTAACTTTGTATGTATCACGAATTATGTGAATTGAAAAACACAACTAAAACCAATAAAACATGAGTTATTTATCGTTTAAACCTGGAAAAAAAGGGTTGAAAGCTAGCGCTAAGAATAGCGTTAATAAACAGGCTTCAGGATCCGTTAAAAAAGCATTTTCACAATGGATCATAGAAAATTATGGTGAAAATTATACAAAAGAGTTACGCAATCAACGTTCTAAAGTTGATGGAAAACGCTATAAACGCACTTTTTTAGATGCATCAGAAAAACCAAAAATCCCAACGGTAGGGATTATTGGAGGAGGCTTTGCAGGATTGTATTCTGGAATCATGTTACAGTCATTGGGAATAGAATGTGAAGTATTTGAGGCTTCAGATAGAGTTGGAGGAAGAATAGATACCTGGTACTCTGAAGACTATAACGAAAAAGACGTCAATAAAGCAGGTTTGTACGGAGAAGTAGGAGGTATGCGTGTTCCTCAATTCTCTGAGGATATGTTGGCTGTACAACAGTTAGCATTATCGGTAAATTCAGTTTTAAAAAGAAACAAGCTAGATGACAAAATGGTTACATGGCGAAAGTTTTATTACAATTCTGATGTACAACGGTTGCGGTATAACAATATGAAAGCACCTATTGAGGCAGAAGATGCTTCTTTAAACTCTTTAAATTTTGGAATAGACAAAGGTGGTGATCTACCGATGGTTTGGGTAACGGAAGCAATCGCTGCAGATGGCACACCATATTTACCAATTAATATAGTGTTGGATAAAGTGAACGAACGTTTTATAAAGGTAATTAATGAGTCCTTTTCTAAAGGATTTGACTTGCTAATGGCCTATGATAATTATTCTATGTGGGCCTACTTAACCAATGTATTTACCTTGGGAGAGTTAGATGAATACTACAATCCAGCAATGGGAAAGGAAACGGATCATTTATCCTATAATATTGCCAGTTATTTAGAAACTTTAAATGTAGGTACAGGCATGTATTCTGTATCCTTTGTAGAAATGGTCATCGCAGTGTATGATTGGGAAGGAAGTAAAAATTCCTATGCAGCAGATGACCCAGATGTTTACATGGTTACTGTTGACAATGGAATGCAACATTTTCCAGATGCTTGTAGAGCTGTGTTGGATTTAGAAGATGGCGTATTACACGATGATGGTATTAGAGCGCAGCAATTAGTAGGGTTGATTAAAGGAACGAACGGGAAAAAAGGATATTCACCAGATAATTTAACAATAGCTGCTGAAGCACCTGCAACTGTACCTGAGGCTCATGCTATTCCGCCAGTAGCAGGAACGCCTTCAAAACCGAAGCAGCGTGTTTTTATGAATCATCGCGTTACGCAGGTTGATTATGACGCCTCATTATTCGATGGGTATGGAGGTATGAATGTCTCTCTAAGTGTTACCAATAATAGTGATACAGCCATCATTGAAAAGAAATATCCCTATGTAATAACAACCTTACCTAATGGCGCGTATTTAAGTGGAGAACTAAATACAAATTTCTTTGACAATTTATCTTTTTCTAAAGCGAGAGCGATTAGAGAATGTAATTATATGCCGTCATTTAAAGCATTTATTACCTTTAAAAAACAATTTTGGGCAACCTTGGGAAACAGGCAAGATAAAGGATTGGGCGTAGCCGTCTCTGATCGTTCTAACCGTCAAATTGTATATCCATCCTATGGGTATGAAGCTAATGGTGGCGTATTGCAAATATATTGTTGGGCACAAGATGCACAACGTATGGGCGCTTTAACAGATCAAGAACGTGTAAACGAATGCTTAAAAGGGATTGCCTATTTATACCCAGAAGTAAACGTGTATGATTTGTACTCTGGTTACAACCCAGAGGTAACTACTAAAACGTGGTTCTGGGACAATCATGCAAATGGAGGTGCCTTTGCTTTATTTAATCCTGGGCAATTTAAAAACTTATACCCAACCTTATTAACGCCAGAATTTGAAGGACACTTAAACTTTGCTGGAGAGTGTTGTTCTGTGCATCATGGATGGATTGTAGGTGCCTTGGACTCTGCCTATAACGCAGTGCTTAACATCCTAACCCAAGCAGGAGAAACAGCTAAAATAAAACAATTAGAAAAAACATGGGGCGCATTAACAGCGCCAGATGTGGTGCCAACTCCTAAGAAAGATGCCGCCTTGGTGTAACTATAGTAATGTAACTATGTATAGATTAAAAGCAGCTTCTTTATAAGAAGCTGCTTTTCTTTTTTGGTTCATTAGTAATGATAACTCGTTTACGAGATTCACGAGCAGCTATGTATTAAATAATAAAGGAGCGAGTACATACTCTTTTTATGCGACGTAGGTGGGAAGCATGCTTGAACATGGCTGCCTATTTTTATTTATCTTTTGTATGCATCAATTCAGTTAGTGTTGCTGTAAAAGGTTTAGCTGAAGCATGACCAGAATTATAATTTTTAAGGTTTTTAAATTGCCATTCACAATCATTAAATTTTGTTTTGTCAACTTGCTCAATGTCGATTACTAAATAATAATCTTGAGTGGGACTTGGATAGCCTTTCTTTATTAAATTCTCTTTAGAGTATACTTTAGGGCCTCTACTCGTTATTTTCCAGAGATCACCACTAGATGTATCTTCATGTGTATGTAATAATAGATAACTTGATGAAACTGTTTCTTTATCTAATACCAAAGAGCCGTTTCCAGACCCCATTCTAAAGTTGTATTTCCCTTTCTTTATCCAATTATATTGTTCTTGGGAATTAAAAAATCCAACTAGCACATAAGTTTCGTCAGGTATTAATTTTTCTCCATTGATATATTCAGGTATAGGCTCATTAAGCTCATTTGAAAGTCCATCTTTAGTTATTTGGTATGTTTTCGTCGAAATATTTTCTCTTTGAGTTGCTCTGTTTAAAAAGTGATTTTTTATTTCTGTAATAAAATCTATTAGATGATGAATTCCACTATTATCTTCTGAAGGCCGAATGGCAAAAGCCCCTAATCCAGGAAGTATTTCATGAAAACCTTTAAAAGCAGTTGGTTTATCATCGGTTCCTGGGTATAAAATATAAGCTCCGCCAGTTCTTCTAATTGCATCTTTGTAGGCATGCATTTTTATAACATCTTCTCGTTTGAATTTTGAATTCTCTTCTTTATTTTGAACTTTATATTTTGCATCAAAATGTATATAGATATCTTTTTACCCTTAAGGAAAGGGCAAGAGGTATTAAAAAATGGAGGAGAATTATTGCTTAAAGAATTATACAGGAAACTAGAAACTCTAAAAACTCCAAACTATATAATTGGGTTTACCCAATTTGAAGATGCATTAGAAAGTAATTTTTCGCCAATTTGGAGAATAATAAAATTTGATTACAATTCAGATAAGTGGAAAACAACTATTAAACAATTATTATCTCATATAAATAACACTCATTTCAATATTTCAGAAATTAAAGAAATTAAGCCAGTAGTTTATGTTGAAGGAATAACTGATCTTAATTATTTAAATTTAGCGATAGAGTTATTTTTCCCAAAATATAAAAACCTTATTGAGATAAAATCTCAAAAAAACGCTGGAGCTAATTGGGTTGCAAGTCAAGTAGCTATTTGGGCAATTTCAAAAATAAAATATGGTGTTGGAGGTGATTATGTTATGTCAATTGGTTTACTTGATGCAGATGAAGCTGGCAATAAAGCCAAAAAAGATTTATTTGATAGAATTAAAACAGAGAATGAACAGAAGTGTTTTAAGGTTCTAAATATAAATCAAAAGTATAATCAAGAATTAATTAATTTTTATAGCAAAGGGTGTAAAATAGAAGTTGAAGTTGAATCATTATTCCCAATTAATACGATCATTCATGCTGAAAAACAAGGTTGGCTTGAACATAGAAGTTCTTCTTTTATTGAAAACCCGAAAGGTTGGAAACAATATGAAGAGACATCATTAAGTTATATTAAAAGTTTAGGTTTTAATGACGAACAAAATTTATTCCTTAAAAAGGTTAAAAAGTTTAATAAACAGGATTTTAGTACATATGTATTAACTTTAGACCCTAAATTAAGAGAAGAGGTTTTTGTTAATTTTAAACTCTTAATTAAAGATATTCTAACTGAATGTAAGATTTTCAAGAATTAACTTGTCCTCATAAAATTTTGGTAAAACAATAGGCAAGTAGAGCGTCCATATTTTAGGGATCTAGTAATACAGTTTCTTATTGTTTCTATTTAACATAATACTTCAAAACAAACTTAAAAGTTACAATGCATCCTAAAATATAGCGTAACGAGCCGTAATTGTTTCCAAAATTATATGCAGCCTTGAATTCCTGCCTGCCGGCTTTGTTTCTTTTGTTTCAAGACATTATTTAAACTCATATGATCCAGAAGTTGATTTGAGTTAAAAATGTATCGAACATTAAATATTCCTATGTTAATAATTTAATTCTACCACCAACCCTAGCACATTGTACACCAACCACCAGTAGTTTTTGTATGTATTTCGTAAATAGATTTCTCGGTCACTGTCTTAGGTATCTTGAATTTAGTTCAGGAAATGCAGCACCCGTAAATAGATTTACTAAACACAATGTTTTTATGTTACTGCTAGTTGGTCTCCAAAGAGCTATAAAATTCTGGGAAATGAATATGCTTGTAGATTGCATAAATACACTTTTGGCCTTGTTCGGCAAAAAGGAAGATTTTTAAAATTTTATGTGATGTTTAAAACGTGTTTTCGCTCTTTGTATTATTGTTTTATATAGAATTGGTTGAAAACCGCACGAAGTCTAAAAGGCTTCTTTAAGAGTCTTTTTATAGGCTTTATTCTTTACGTTGGATTCTTGTTATGTGGGTGTCCTGTAACACCCACTGCCGAATCCCGATATCGGAAACTACAAAAACATTAATATCTTTATATACAGATACTTAACACACTTTAATATAAAAATCTCATAAACGTTTTCATCCGCCTTAAAAGACTGAAAATCACGCACCTACACAGTATGTTGATAATCAATGCTTTAGTGTTATTTTTATTACAACCAACGAGTATAAATACCTATTTTTTTATGTTTTTTATAAAAATAGGGAAGGGATACAACTATTTTAGTAATTTCGAGAAAATTAAAATAGTTATAAATGAGAATAGTTTATCTTATTGGAAATGGGTTTGATATTAATTTGGGGCTTAAAACTCGTTATTCTGACTTTTATACAGAATTTCATAAACAAAAATTTAAAGCAAAAGGAACTGAACTTTTAAAGACAGAAATTAAAGAAAATACTAAAGATTGGTCAAATTTCGAAGAGGAATTTGGTAAGTTCACCTCTCATTTTGGGAAAAACGTGAGTGAATTTAAGGAAACTTATAAAGACGTAGTTTTAAGCCTCTCAAAATATTTACTAAAAGTTGAAAATTCATTAGACCTAAAAAAAATAAATAAAGATCAATTCGTCAGTAATATTATTAATCCACAATTCAATCTATTACCATATGATGCATTACAAATTAAAAAATTTAAGGAAAAATGGAAAGATAGACCAGTAACTATTAATTTCATTACATATAACTATACTAAAGTAATAGAAAAAATTTTTGGTGAGGATAACTCAATAAAGATAGGTGAAACATATTTTGGTGAAACAATTAATATTGAAGATATTAAACATGTCCATGGATATTTAGATAAGAGAATGTTGATAGGTGTAAATGATAAATCTCAAATTACAAATGAACACTTCAAAGAACAAGACGAAATAAAATATGATTTAATAAAATCTATTAGCAACGAGATCTCCAAAGAAATGGTAATGGACGATTGTATTACTGAAATTAAAAAAGCTCAATTGATATGTATTTTCGGTTCATCATTAGGGAACACGGATTTAATGTGGTGGGAAATATTAGGAGAAAAATTAAAGATAGACCAAAATTGCTTCCTGATTATCTTTTCTAGAGGAGCTGACACAAATCCATTAATACCTTCTGAAAAAATGATTATTGAAAATGAAGTAAGAGATGATTTTTTTAAAAAAATAAAAATTTCTGCAGCTGAAAGAAAAACACTTGAAAAGAAAATTATTATTTCAGTTAATAGTAATATGTTTAATATTTTAGCTGAAGAAAAAATGAATATTGAAACTAAAAATATCGTTAATCTAACTGAATAGGGCTCGGAACAACAAAAGGAGCAAAGCTATTCAAATCCCAACAAACCATATATAAGCATGTTGGCAACCATTACCAATCACCCTATAAAATACAAAACATATGGAATTAGATGAATTTATGAATGACAACTCTGAAAAAGGATTTAATGTAAACGTTGGAAATGCTTTATTAAGGATTTTGGAAATGTCAACACGAAACCAAAGATATGTTAGAACAATATTACAAACGCAGTTAGAATTAAAAGAGTTGCTAAAAGGAAAAATAGAATCAGATTTAGATGAAAATTTCCACGACAAAGTTTATGGTTTGGAAAAACAGATTTGGGAACTTGGAAAAGAGGACTATCACAAGTTATTAAATCAAGTTCTTGATAATTAAAAACTTCTATTTCTTGATTTTTACAGGGGTAGTGAGTTCAATTATCGCCAAAATAATTTGATGGAATTGGAAATACAAGGACTATTATTGAATTATTGGAAAACCTCCCCAGAACAAATATATTAGTAATCTTAGAATATGGATATGAGTTTTTTTAAATAATTTTTTCATATGTTTGTCTGGCAGAATATAAAGTTCTTTGAAATTTTGGAGTAGTTAAAGTGATACATAAAACATAATAACTTATGAAAAACATCACTATTATTGGTTGTCTTGGAGAAGATGCCAAAATTAAATGCAAACGGTATTTACTTTTTGATAAAAAAGAAAGTAATGCAATTTCAAACTGAACATGAAATTAAATATATAGGATTTCTATTTTTAATAAACGAAATATTGATTTCTGAGAATATTGAATTATTAGCTTATAGCAAGCTAAATGAATTATAAACGAGGTTTTAACCTCTTTTTTTAAAACAATAATTTGTTCTATAATGTACCGCGTTATGTTACTTTGCTTTGGTAAAAGCGAAGTAATGTTTACAATATTTCTTTAAAAAAAATTACTCTAAAGGTTCTTTCACAAATGTAATGGAATACTCTTTTTACGAAGCGACGATAGGAGAGGAGTGAAATGTGTATGGAGTGTCTTAATTACTCTAAAATAATATCGTATTTATTTATTAGAAAACTATCTATTTTGTCTTTATCATTCATGTTTAATAATTCTTGTTTCTCTTTCTCACTTAAATCACATATACCAAAATTCTTAATATAATTTTTTGCTACAGAGAAATAATTACCTGCATAAGGTTTACTTGTCTTTTCTATGTAAAACCAAAATATTTTAGACATTAAAATTTTCTGTACAACAAAAAGATCTTCACTCAAATCAGAAAGAATAGCAAAACCATTATAAAACAATAATTCTTTATCTTCTGTAAAAACAAAACAAGGTTCATTGGTTATATATGGAAGTAATAATTTATTGCTATTTAAAGTTAAAGCTTGATTCCGCCCAAAAGCATACCATTTTTCATATTTTTTATTTCCTTTATCTCTCTTGGATAAATTATCTTTCTGTGATAATAAATATTCATATGCAAAAGGAAAATTTGCCTCTAATAAATCTTCGTCAATAATCTGTAGTAATCGATTATTGTTTTCATTAAATAAATTTTCACTTCCCTGAATTATGTTATAAGGAAAAAGTATTTTTTCTGTTCGCTTAATTATTTCAGATTCTGATTTTAAAATATTAGGCTTAATTGCATTTCGACAAATTTCTTTTTCTATTTTAAATTCTATATCTTCTTTAACAAAATGGTAATAATTATCTGATTCACTTTCAGGTTTGAAAACATAAATTTTATTTCTTAAAGTTGCGAAACCATTGCGTATTTCAAATTTTTCGCCAAGCTGTCTTCCTGTGTTTTCTATCTTTGATATAATTTTCCTGGTTTTTTCACTGATTAAATACCAACCATCAAAATCATTTAATTTAGAATATAAAATATTGATATAATCTTTCTTTTTTATTGAATTAATATTGCTACTAATACTTTTTATGTATTTAACTTTTAATGAGGGTGATTTACCTACAACACAGATACAGGTATAAGTAGAACGATTTTTAAATAATTGCTCACCTCCAAAGTCTATTATTGACAGATCGAAACTATTTTTAGAAAAATAATTTCTGACAGACCTTCCATTAATGCTTTTGTAAAATGTATTTACCGTTATATAACCTAAAACACCCTTTGAATTTAAATTTTCAATACCTATCTCAAAAAAAGGAATGTATAAATCAGATTTACCAGATGCAGACACACTCCAATTTTTTAATAGCAGTTTCGTTTCATCATCAATTTTAGATGAACCTACATAAGGTGGATTACCTACAATAATATCAAAACCTTTGTTTTCTTTAATTTCTTTAACGGAGTACCAATCAAAATTTAATGAGTTCCCTTGATACAAATTAAATTCAAAATTAAGTTCATCTTCACCATTCAAAATAGCATATAAAGACAATAATATTTTAGTTCTTTCTATACTATAATTTTGAATATCAACACCATAGATGTTTTCTTTGAAGATTTCCGAATAACTTTTATTAGTTTCTAGTTTTAGTTTATCTGCAATAGTCAGAAAAAAACCGCCACAACCACAAGCTATATCCCCAAATTTGGCGGTACTAATCTGTTTGTTTTGTTTTTTATATTTAATTATTGTTTCTATGACAATAAATTCGCGAATAAATTTTGGAGTAAATACTGCACCATTTACTTCTTTGTCAGCAGGTGAAATTACAAATTCAAAAAGCTCTAATAATTCTTCTGGATTAAAATCAATATCTTTTAAAAGGATTAAGAATTCATTTAATTGCTCAAGTTCAGAAACATCTTTATCAGTAATGATATAATCTTTTATAAACTTATTTTCTACATCAGCTATATCATTAGATATTAGAAAAGAAGAAACCAATAAACGATTAATATCCCAAACTTTATAAGAGTAAGTCTTAAGGTATTTTAATATATTTTGATTCATTTAGTTTAAGTACAAAGGGAAAATTTTATTAACTGTAAAATCTTGATGTGTATTAGTTGAATCGAATGCTTTGAAATAAGGAGTCCACAATCTTGCTTGTGCTCTTTTAATTATATCTTTATAAACAGTATCCTCTAATAATGAATTAACAAATGGAAATTTTTCATTACTGTAGTAATTAGAAAGAATAAAATGAAAGCCTAAAAAAATATCCATAGGGGGATGCGGTATCCTTGGACAAGATAGAACAGACATTTCTTCATCTATTAATTCCATCTTTTTTCCGCCAAATTGAAAATGATAACTAGGATGAGTATATTTCACATTTTGAGTATTTGGATGTCTATCATGATGCCAACTACTAAAATATGCTTTATCTGTAGAAGCTTTACTTTTGTATAATGAAATTCTTATATCAAAAATGTATCTATAAAGAGGATCTAATTCAACATCTAGTTCATCTTTGCGCATTAACATATGATTCAAATGAATTTTACAATAATTCAATTCATCTGGAACTGTTCCTTTTATCCCTCCTGTTATATAAAACATAACATTTTCTAAACTATATTCAACTACATGTTTATCATCTATTTCTGATAATAACGTTTCTAAATCAGAGAAATCTCCAGTTACTTTTTTGTCTTCAAGAAGTTGAATGAATACTGATAAGTCATTCCTGAAGTTTCTTAAGTCCCAACTATCCATTTTTTCTTTCTTTTTTTACAATATCACGAATTACTTTTTTATCAATATTACTTATTTGATTTTTATGTTCGTCCATTTTTCCAGCTAAAGCGGAATCAATTGATAAGTATTCCTTTTCTTGCCAGGGTAAATAGTCTTTTAATAATTCAATTCCATCAAATGGGTCTAAAGGTTGCTTTGAATGCTTGCAAATTGTCCAAAAATTTGAACTTAAAGAATGCTTTGTTTTAGTCAAAGCTTTTAAGTTTTTTAATTTTAATTTTGATTTTAAGAGCTCAACTCTTTCGTCGGCATTCAAGCTTCTTAATATTTCTTCTGTACTTATTGTTTCTTTCCACCATTTATTGACTTTAACCGCCCACCAACGAGTGTGGTAATCTGAAAAAACTCCAGTATATACAGTCGATTTAATTGCTTCTAATAGTTTACTCCAATCTTCAGATTTTTGTGAAACACCTAATCTCGCAGAAAGTACATCCTCTCCAATCATAACTCCTATTGGTCTAACAATGTCATAATAAACAAAGCTACTTAATGTAAATAGATTCTTGCCTATATTAGCTGCATCAGATTTAATGCGAGAATGTAATGTGTACTCTTCATCAAATTCAATAATTTTAACTAAGTTAAATTTATTGAATTTGATAGTTTCATATGATTTTATGAAAGAGTCAAGTTTATTCTTAAAATTTGGCATGTCTTTACTAAATTCTTCCTTAGTCAATACAAAATCAAACAAATCTTGGCTTGTTAAATCTTTGTCAAATTCTTTAACTTTAATTGTTTCATTTGACATTAAAATTAAAGGAAAATCTTTCAAGTCATTTTTATGTTTTGTTCTGAGTGTTTGTGCAATAGTAGGTGCATCAAAACACGCGTTATTTTTTCCTTTAGTAAGTCTGTAATCTAATACACAAGCTTTAGTGTCTGATTCGAGTGTATCAAATAAATCCGTTATATCTGATGTAGGATTGTAAAGCTTTACTTCATACCCTAAATTTTCAATGTCTTTTTCACGGCTTTTTGTTTCTAAGTCGTCTATATATAATATTTTATAAGCCATAATCGTCTAATTCTTTTTCTGTTGCTTTAGGAATTTCTATTCTAATACAAGTACTGAAACCTTCTTTTGGTGATACCACTTGGATACTTCCTCTATAGCTAGAAACAATATCTTTTACTATTTTCAGCCCTAATCCTGTCCCTGTTACTTCATTACTTGAGTCGATTTCGTCTAGAGTATTTGGAGAAGTAGTTGTAAAGAATTCATCAAATATTTTTTCTTCATTTTTTTCAGAGATACCATCACCAGTATCTGAAAACTCTAAATATATCTTTTTATCTTCTATACCACACTCTATTTTTATTTCCCCAGACTTTTTTGTTCTTTTAATTGCTTTTTTTGCATTTGTGTAAAAATTAAAAAGTATAGAAGACCATTCAGATGGATGCATAGGTAAAGTATATAAATATGACCCTTTTCTTATTGGTAAGTTAAATTCAATGTCACTTTTAATTGCGTCATTGTGGATTGATTTCCAGAAATATTCAACTGTATTTTGAATTTCAATAGGTTTTAATTCTCTAACAACATTCTGAGAAATCACATTGTCAAAGTAAGAGGTATAGCTTTTAAAGGTTGTAATGTTTTCATCTAAAATTAAAAGTCTTTCAGTTAAAACAGTATCAGAACGTAGCTTTTCTAAAAGATATTTCACATCAGATTCCATACTGCTTACATAATCTCTTACTTCATGTATAAATTGACCTATTGTTACACCAACACTACTTAATACACGGAGCATCGATTTTTCTTTAAGCATTTTATTAGTTTCTGCTTTTTGTAATTCAGCGACTTGTTTTATATCTTTTTTAAGTTTTTGAATTTTCTTCCGTCTTTTTCTTTTTACTTGTATATTTCCTTCTTCTTTTTCTAATTCAAGATCTAGAGCTTCAAGTGTGTGTGCAATATCTTTAACCCTTACTTCTATCTTTTCATATAGTTTTCCTTCTTTTTTTTGACCAGAAACAATTTTAATATTTCTTACTTCAGCTACTTTCATAACAGAGGTCATTAAAGTTCTATAGACAAAATTCTGTAATTGAATCAAGGCATCATTTTCAATTAACCCTTCTCTACTTGAAGTCTCATTAAAAGTCTTATCATTATCTGTGATTTCAACAAACCCAAAGAAATTTGGATTACTATGTACAGGTAAAAATGAGCGTTGATTAGCAGATGCATCTAATTTTAACCAATCATCTTTTGATTCTCCATAAGGTAATACTCTAAAGCCATTTCTATATAATCTAATTCCTCCTGAAACTTTTGATAATTTTTTAATACTTGATTCGTGCATTTTAGGAATTAACCCAACATTATAAATGAAATAAAAAGCCTTAAACCTTATCTTTCGTAATTTTGAAAAAGGCACATTCATATCATCTGGATCACTTCCAATTTCTCCAACTTCATCTATATCTAATTTTTTACTTTTTGTAGTATAAATACCTAAACCATTTTTATCTACCCAACCCTCAATTTCCGCTACAGCATGGTCATAAATCATTTTAGATTCATCAGCAATTACGATTGATTTATTATTATCTAATTTTTTGAAAATTGTTTTAAATCCTGGATCAATTAATTGCATTATTTTAGTTTCTCCATCAATATCATCATTATCATCTTTTGCTTCTGACAAAGGAAAGGGTTGAATAATGTCACTTACATATCTATAAATACGTTTTATCGCAGCTTGTGTCCATTTATCTTTTAACCCTTCAATTTTTAGTGTCGTTCCCTCTTCTTTTCTTTTAGGAACAGTAATTATTTTATTGGTGATATTCACTAAATCTATATCTCCTTGATATTGATTCCAGTCAATAGCTAAAACAAGTGCAAAATCACCTTCTAATGTTTGTGTCGTAATAGTTAGTTTTTCACCTAAACGTTGCACTGCAAATCTTCCAATACCCTTTTGTCCAGCTCGTTTTCGATTATACTTTTCAGAAAGTGGATTGTGCAATTTATCAGTAGAAGATATCCTCATAAAACCATTTACCAACTGTTCTCTAGTCATCCCAAGGCCATCATCATCAATGAAAAGAGTTCCTCCAATTGAATCTGAATCTTCAAACTTTAAAACGACCTTTATAGCATCAGCATCATATGAGTTTTTAACCAACTCAGAAACAGCAGTTTCTTGTCTTGCAACAAGCTCAGTTCCTAATCTATCTATTACTCCAGCATCTACACTAAAACGCACATTATCTTCATCAAAACTTGCTAATTTTGATGATAACTCTAATATTTTATTGTAGTTACTAGGGTTTTCTTTTAATGTTCTAGAAAGTTCTTCTCTAATGCTTTTTTCGGTCATACTAAAATATAAATTATAGGTCAAAGCCTATTAAAAATAGAATCTAATTAAAAGCAATAAATATAATCAACTTTTGTAATACAAGAGTAAATATGTAACTAATTTTCAACCTCATATTTTTTTTGGTAAAACAAGTAAATCAATAGAAGAGAAGCGGAGCATAATATTTTATAATTGCATTATAGTTGTTTTAATAGAATGTCTGTTTCTTAAAATAGCGTATCAATTCGTAATTGTTTCCAAAATCATATGAAGTCTTGATTTTTTGTTATCTTTTTTTTATCAAAAAAAAAGATAATAGAACTTAGTTAAGTTGATTATATTGTAGCAAACATTATAATATTTACAAAATAAGATGAAAAAAAAGCAAAAACCTATCTAGGAAAAGATTATGAAACCATAGAAAGCATGCACAAGCACCTTTCTTATCGGAACTATAGTAAATATACCGTTAGAAACTATATTAAGGAGATGAATCATCTCTGCTGCTATTTTAAATGCAGCCCGATAATCATTAGTGATCAACAAATTCAGAATTACCTTTATTACCTAGTTACCACAAAGAAATTTGGACCAAATAAGATATGCCTTGCAATGGCTAGTTTTACCTATTTCTATCATAATATAGTCGGAACACCTGAGAAGGTAAAACAATTAAGAAGCCCAAGAATTCCGAGCAGAGTGCCATTTGTGCTCGCACCAATACAAGTATTTCAATTTATAGAATCACTTCAAAAGTTCAGAGACAAAATAATTATCCAACTGCTATATTCTACAGGAATAAGAGTAGGGGAGTGTGTTGCTTTAAAAAGACAAGACTTAAATCCAGAAAGAATGGTGATAAGAATTGTTAAAGGTAAAGGTCAGAAAGATCGCTATGTTCCTTTAAGTCCAATGATGTTGCAACAATTAGAATTGTATTACAAAGAGTATAATCCTGGAGATTATATTTTCCAAGGCAGAAAAAATGGAGAACCAATTTCTAGAGCTACAGTTAATCGCATTATTAGAAATGCAAGTTTTGTACTAGACACCAAACAAACGATAACACCGCATACTTTTAGACACTCATTCGCTACAATGTTAACCGAAGAAGGCGAAAGCCTCTATAAAATACAGAAAATATTAGGACACAAAAGTATTCTATCAACAATACGTTATATCAAGGCAGCTAAAACAGAATTGAAATCTTGTGTTAATCCATTGGATAAGGTTTATGAAGATAATTTCTCAATCTAAATTATTTCTCCTTTCAAAATATGATTGATAAACTAGGAACTTAGTTTAATTGTTGATTTTAAAATTGGATTTGTATTTAAACGCGGCCTCATAAAATTTTGACTAAAAAAATAGGAGATAGGAAGTCTACTTCATTTTTTAATCATCTTTCGCCTTTCATAAACAACACGTTCTTTGAATTCCAAAACTTCATCTTTTAGTTTTTTGTTAGCGTTTTCAATCAATTCATTTTGTAGTTTCATTATGCGGAGTAAGTCATGAACTGCATTTAAATTCTCCAATTGTACGGAAACAATCCGTTCTAGGTCAGCTTTTGAATATCGTGTACTTTTCATAGTAATGGTATTAAAGTTATCAACAGGAGGGATGTAAGTTTTAGTTATTAATATGTAACTTCAACTTATACAATCATAAAACAAACTTACATTTAATAAAATTAATAATCAAGTTTTAGTTAACTAAATTTAAGTTATAATTACATTTTATTAAGTTTTGATTATATATTTACCATATACAAACCATAATAATGGCAGATAGAATCAATAGAATCAAGGAAGTTTTGGTAATTAAAGAAAAGTCTCAAATATGGCTTGCAAAAGAACTTGGAAAAAGCACAACTTCAATTACCGCCATCTGCAATAATAAGTCGCAACCACATTTGAAAGACCTAAAGAAGATTGCTCAAATATTAGATATTGATATTCGTGATTTGTTGGTTTCTACTAAGTAAATGATTATTGACAATTTATTATGTTAAATAGAATTTTAATTAGAAAGCCTCGGCCTCAGAGAAGTTTGGCAAAATAATTAGGTGAAAAGAACGTAATATTTTAGAGGCCTAGTTCTAAACTTTATAATATCTCTAATTTTCCAATTTGTAACTAACAAACTTGATACCTAGAAATCATTCTAAAATATAGAGATTGAACCGTAATTATTTCCAAAGTTATCTGCAGCCTTGAATTTTTGTTTCTTTTGTTTTAAGACAAAAGATAGCGCAAGAATTAAAAAGATTGATTGAAAGGATAAACGAACAAGTGTATAGAAATTTTAAAGCAAGGAATTCAGCCTTGGGGAAATTTTATACTCTTGTGGCAATAACAACGAAAACATCCTGATTTTTTTATTTCGAGAATATGAATTTAATTCTGAGTTAAATAAGAATCTAAAAGGTTAGCTTTTTTTTGGCGTTGGCAAGCGGCTGTAAATTGTGATTTAAAAATGATTGCATCAGCAATTATATTTTAAACAAACAATAAAGTGGTTGGTAGCGGCAATTTACACATAACGGCAAATTATAGGACAAATTCATAAACGAGAGCATTCTTGAGAATCGCATATTTGAAAACATTATGACCCAAGTACCGAATATCGTTAAGAAATAGAATGCTCGTGGGATATTTAACATAATGTAATTATAACTTACAAATAGAATCTAGAACTATAGCCGTAATTACTTTTAACATAATTACTGTCGATATAAGTCTAAAGACATTATATCTGCAATTATGTGTAAATAGCCTGAAATACGGCTATACAGCAATTACTGTTAATTTGTATTATAATTTACATTATGGTTTGTACAAACGCATACTTGTTGTCTTTTACCAATTGGTTGTAATAGTAATTATTTAAGATGACCAATTTAATTTTGTTTGGAAACAGAATTACATATTCATTGCATTGTTTCCGTACGAGTCGTAATTGAATTGGTACCTGCTGCATTTGTTTTGTTTTTAAAAGTTGGCAACAAGATACCCACAGATTCAACTGTTTATCTTCATTTTTAGCTCGTTGGTTTCTTTGCAACTTTCAATGCACCAGTTGGTTCGTTTATTTGCGTGTATCGTTTTACAAAACAAAAAAACCACTACAGCATTGCCATAGCGGTTACAATAAAAGAACGAATGCAAAGAGAAATCATTAATAAAACCAAGTAAAAACCTTTTCACCTTTGCAGCATTCGTTCTCAAATGCTCTAAAACTTTTCTATTTAGAACATTTTACTACTGTTATCTCTATTGGTGTCTAACAATTGAGATGTTGGATCTAAGACCACCTTGTTGGGTTTGCTGTTGCATATTATAGAGAGTTTCAGCTGTTCTGTATCCATCTGTACTAATTGTTTTTTCAATATAACTTCTTTTCCTTCAGCATCCAAACCATATACAGCAATAGTTACCTTGGTATTTGGGATTTTAGCAATGGCCTTCCCTTTGGCGTTCAGCTGCCATTTTTTTAGGGCTATGGTTAGCTTCAATTCGTAGTTTGAATCTGTTTTTTCTAGCAATTCCGCTTTTTTCAGCGCAACATCATAAGTTGTAACAGTTTCTAACAGTTCATGCACAGTATTTTTTAATGCATCTGGCGTTACGTTGTAGATATAATCCAATAAATCTGCACTGGTTGCATAGCGTTGCTTGCTAAAATTAGGATCAAAAGCATTCCAGTCTTTTACAAATCGTTTCAATGCTAAATTCACCTGCTCCTCTCCTATTTTTTCTTGTAAAATAAACATATTCACTGCACCTTTATTATAATAGATGTGGTCTTGTTTTTGGACCAATGCCAACGATGGTTCTGAAGAGTCTCCGCTCTTTCTACTTCTAGAATAGCTGTCTAATTGCCCTTTTATAAACTGTACTACTTTGTCTTCTCCATACTGTTCTTTCAACACCATTAAAGCAGAATACTGCGATAAGGTTTCTAGAATAAACAAGCGTCCTTCTACATTTGAAGCCACTACCTGCAAGCCCCACCATTGGTGTGCTAGCTCATGAGCCGTTACATAAAAAGCCATATCTACATCTTTGCTGTCATCAATATCCAATACAAAACCCAACGTTTCTGAAAAAGGAACGGTATTCGGAAAAGATTGTGCAAAACTCGAATATCTTGGGAATTCCATGATTCGCATTTGCTGGTATTGATAGGAACTAAAATTGCTGCTATAATAGTCAAACGATTTTTTCATGGCAGTAAACATGCGTTTTAAATTATAGTCATGTCCCTTGTGATAATAGATTTCCAAATCAACAGGAGTCCCTAGCGAATCTGTTTTTGGGGTCCAGGTATCTTTTACAACCTCATATCTTGCGGATACTACCGAGTAAAAGTTAATCATTGGGCCGTCCATTTTGTAATGAAAATAGGCCCTGTTTTCTTTTTTCCAAGAGTTCACCAATTTTCCAGGTGCAATTGCTGTTTGATCTGCTGCAGTACCAATCACCATTTCAAAATTAATTGTATAGCCATCATCTCCATTTACCCCATTTTTCAATTCGAAGACATCATCTCCGTTAGCCATTCCTTTTCTAGGTTCCAATCCAGCCGCTTCTCTATCTGCACCACTTCTTAGCTCGTACTTGTTACTGTATCCAATCGTTGGAAAATCCTTGTTGTTAAAAAATGTTCCGTTGTTTAGAATCTTCATATTCGATCGGCCACTTTCAAATCCTTTGGTGGTAAATACTTGCTTGAATTTTAATTGCAATGAGTCTCCAGGTTGCAATGCTTCTTTCAATTCGTACACATAATAATCAAAAGCCAGGTACTTTTCATTCAAGGTTGTTGGCGCATCAAACTCAAGGTATTCTAGTGCTACCTGCGTGTCAATTAATTTCTGAATATGTACTTCCTTAATTTCATTATTACTTTGATTTACAAGAATATAGGCACCTTCAGCTGTGTAACTCCTTGAAGTTGGATATAATTCTACAACTAGGTTTACATCCACTAATTTTGGCTGTGGAATTTGCTCAAACTGCTTCAATTGCTGCTCATACCCTGCTCTTAATTCATTTTCTTCTGTGTCAGACCATCGCTTGTTTAAAACATCGGTATTGTAAAAGATATAAGATCCCAATCCTATAAACAATAGCAATCCAACCAAGGCTGTTTTTACAACTCCTGGTGTAATTCGCTGTGTTGCTTGTTTCAATCGAATCTTAAAACGGGTTTCTGTTCCTCGTACCAAAAATAAGGTAGTCACCAACATTAGCAATCCACAAAACACAAACCAATAGGATTTAACCCATAGGAATGGCGCCATAAAGTGTCCATATCCATTCATATGAGAATAGGTACCAATATTACCGCCACCAAAACTATACAAGTTGTGATCATATCCCAATTGACGCAAGGCGATGGAGCTAATGAAAAATGTAAGTACCAATATATAGCCTACAAACTTCTTATTTACTACGACATGAATAAAAAAGGAAATGAAGGTGTACATGAGCAAGAAAGGCAATAAATCTCCAAAAAAGCTAATGAAATACACATCCAATTCAAATTTATAATAGCCGTGTGTGCTTTGAAAAATGATTCCTGCGAGGATTAATGACAGCATAATCACCATATAGGTAAATGCCAGTGCAATAAATTTCCCCAGTAAGTTGATGGCATTATTGCTTGGCAAGGCATCATAAATAAGGTCTAGCTTTGACCCTCTTTCTTTCCAGATTAGTTCGCCCGAATAAAAAACCATCACGATAATAAAAAAGTACACAGACATCTCTAACAATTCTTCTACAATAAAATAGGTTGCAGGATAGCTATCTACGCCAAAAGTAGTTCCCAAACTTATGGAGTTGATGAGTATGATAACCATAGCACTAATTACAATGGCCCAGAAAGAAACTTCTTTTAAGATGGCTGTAAAATGAAACCATGCATGTTGAAACAACTGCGTAATTTGTGATTTGATTCCACTTGCAACCTGTACTACAGGCAATTGGTTGTTGAAGTTTGACGTTTCTACTGAAGCAATTTCAACGGCTTTTCGTTTCTTCTTTGAGCTGTTTGAAACTACTTGAAATTGAAAACGATGGTATCCAAAGGCAAAAATTAAAGTTCCAATTAGCAACCAAAATAGTTTGCTGTATAACAAGACTCCAGTAAGTGGCATTAATTGAGTATTCAGCTCCATTGGTGTCCAATGCTGAGTCAATTCAGATAAGGTGGTCAAAGAAAACGGATCTAGAATTGCTGCGATAGTTCTATTTTCAATTGATTTTGTCAACATAAATAAGACAAAGGTAAAAAGCCCTTGTGTATAGACTACAATTAGTTTTTTACTCAATGCGCCAGTTACAAAAAACAAGGTTGCGCCAAAGAATAAAATGGGAAGTACCACCGTAAAATAAGGCTGTACATAGGTCATTAAGTCAAAAGGCAATAAATCGTCTGGGTTTCTCCAAGGCATCATCTCTCCTACAGCATTTCCCCAAATTAACGCTGTAAATATGAAGGTTAGGATTACAAACGATCCTAAAAAACGTCCCAATAAATAGTCTCTTTTTTTGATTGGATTCACAAACATCAAAGATTCCATCTCGTATTCAAAATCACGCAAAATAGGCACTCCCATAATTAAAGAAGTAACCATCATGCTAATTCCGCTAATAACACCCATTGTTTTTGCAATGATCAATGGGGCATTTCTTTTAACTGGACCTAAATCTGTGCCGCCGTAAATAAAATCTACGCCAACAATAGAGAACAAGAATACAAACAAAAAGAAGATATAGGTATCTGCTCTTTTTACCCTGTATAGAATTTCGAATTTAAATATTTCGTACATCATAATTTTTTATCTTTTTGAGTTATGATTAAAAATTTGAGAGAAATACACGTCTTCTAAACTCGCAGGGATTTTTTTGAACCCATTTCCAGGGGCTGTATCACTTAAGATTGTTACGACAGGTTTTCCGATAAAAAGCTTGTCAGAAACTACCTGATAGCTTTCTTTATAGTGCTCCAATTCGCTTTTGTGAATGGTTTTTTGGTAGATCTTCCCTTCAATGTCATTCATAACATCCAACGGGTTTCCTTTTAGTAATACTTGCCCTTGGTTGATAATGGCCATGTTGTTACACAGTTCTTTTACATCATCTACAATATGTGTCGATAAAATGACTACGGTGTTTTCGCCCAATTCACACAATAAGTTGTAAAATCGATTTCTTTCTGCTGGATCCAATCCTGCTGTAGGTTCATCTACGATTAATAATTTTGGATTGGTCAATAAAGCTTGTGCAATTCCGAATCGCTGCTTCATTCCGCCAGAAAAACCACCCAAATGTTGTTTTCTTTTTTCATACAAATTGGTTTTGTGCAATAATGCTTGCACCATTTCTTTTCGTTCACCAGTATTGGTCAATCCTTTTAAGACAGCAAGGTGATTTAGCAATTGCTCTGCAGATATTTTTGGATAGACACCAAATTGCTGCGGTAAGTAGCCTAATAATTTACGAACTTCATGTTTTTGCTCCAATACATCTAAGTCTCCCAAAGTAATACTCCCTTGGTCTGCTTCTTGTAAGGTAGCAATGGTTCTCATTAAGGTCGATTTTCCTGCGCCGTTTGGCCCTAAGAGTCCAAACATTCCAGTCGGAATTTCCAAAGTGATATTCTGAAGTGCTTTCACTCCATTTGCATAGGTTTTTGATACGTTGTTGATTTTTAAACTACTCATGGTT
>MAAC01018190.1_pt1 | contig 29697 bp, 28 predicted proteins | sample 1115981 | NCBI WGS metagenome assembly MAAC01 (sample SAMN04961126, study PRJNA320927) | seawater metagenome | isolation source: sample BD02T64 sea water enriched with oil for 64 days | place: USA:Gulf of Mexico | collected 2013-07-27
ATACAGACTAATTGAACGATCTCTTTTAGTGTGTTGAAGTAACGTTGAGTGATCCTCAACGGTTCTGTGAAAAAAGCCCCGACAAGGGGCTTTTTTTATGCCTTAATACAAGTAGGCGAGACGCATTGCTGTCAACGACATCAATATCACGCTCCACTCACATAACAAACGCACAACCGTCATCAAAAACAAGGGATCAATTTCATGGTTAGGGCCTCCAGCATTAGCACTTCACTATTCTTTGTTTTCAGCATATTCCTAGCTCAGTTAATGTTAGCCAATAGTGCTTTCAGCACCACCGTTTACAAAAAGTACGACTCCAACGGTAATTTGGTATTTTCCGATGAGCCTTTTGAGGGCGCAGAAGCGATCGACGTACAGCCGGTACCTACTATCAATCTACACCTTCCGAAAAACATACCTACATCACGCACTCCTACGCCGCCCGCCGCCGCAGACACCTACCAATCTGTCAGCATTACCTCCCCCAAAGCCGATAGCTCCATTATAAATACTGCGGGAGCAGGCACCGTGAGCGTAACCTCATCTCCCGGCTTACAAAATGACCACCAATACAAGCTACTCATTAATGGTGAAAGCAAAGGCACACAAAGCAGTAGCAGTTTTGCACTTACCAGCTTATTCAGGGGTGCGCACACTGCAGTTGTACAAATCGTTAAGGGTAATGGTGAGGTCATTAAGGTAAGCCCCCCCATCACCTTTTATGTGCGACAACATTCCATTCGACACTAAGCAGAACACATAAATCAAGCACTCTACACCGGCACGCACCAAAACAACGCACTGCGCACTAAAAAACGATGCAATCCCTGTTGGCAAGGTCTATTCTTGTGCTTAATAGGGGTTGGTTGCATCACGCTTTACCAAAATACGCCGAATCCCCTCCTTACAATTCGATAACTAAGCCTCTCTTTGCTTATCGAACACTCAACACTCAGCTAAAACAGCACCAATCGGCCTAATTGCCTGAAATTAGCACAAAGCTGGTTTGTTTTTTGCATTTACAGGTTAACTCAGTCTCTAGCACCAGGTTCATGACCTAAGGCCTTTAACATCAGACCTGCAATACCCGGTATTTAACACTCGGCGTTTAGCACTCAGAATTTAACTCGCAGCACTTAACTTGCTGCACTTAACATAGACAACTTATGACCAACGAACTTTCAAAAATGTTATTGGATAACCTGACAACAGCCGTATTGTTGCTGGATGAGACGCTAAAAATACTGTACATCAACCCTGCAGCGGAACACCTGTTTGCCACTAGTTCATCACACTTATTAGAATCCCCCGTTGGTAGCTTATTCTACGAAGAAAACGGTGATGAAGACGAATTAATCCAATCACTCGAAAATCAACACCCATTTACTCGCAGAGAGACAACACTAATACTCGCCAACAGCACACAACCTGCCATTGTTGACTACACCATTACCCCCCTTTTAACACCGGGCAGAAAAAAACTATTAATGGAAATACGCCCGCTAGATCGCTTACTAAAGATCAGCCGCGAAGATAATATCATGAGCGCCAACAAAGCCACTCGCGCACTTATTCGCGGAGTAGCCCATGAGGTTAAAAATCCACTTGGAGGTATTCGTGGCGCAGCTCAGTTACTTGCAAGAGAGCTCGATGATAAAAACCTGCATGAATACACCGATGTCATTATCGGTGAAAGTGACCGACTGAGAAACCTTGTCGACAAAATGCTTGGGCCAAGAAAACTTCCTGATATCAAAGAAATTAATGTCCACCAACTACTTGAACGTGTACGAAGCATCATAACCGCAGAATCTGGTGACGCAGTAACACTGATAAGAGATTATGATCCCAGCCTACCCGAACTTTGGGCAGATGGAGATCAGTTGATTCAAGCATTTCTCAATATTGTGCGTAACGCTCGCCAGTCATTATCTGAAAATACCGATCAGCAAAACCCCAAAATAACACTGCGCACACGGGCACTTCGTCAATTCACTATTGGCAACAAAAGGCACCGACTAACCTGCGTTGTAGAAATAGAAGATAACGGCCCTGGCATAAATGAAGAATTACAAGAAACTTTATTTTTTCCCATGGTCAGCGGTCGGGCAAACGGAACAGGCTTAGGCCTATCCATCGCTCAATCAATATTACACCAGCACCAAGGCCTTATAGAGTGTAATAGCGAGCCGGGGAAAACTACCTTTCGATTACTATTGCCATTAAAGAACCCAAGCACATAAATTAAGCACTATAGCATCAAGCAATGCAGCATCGACTAACTACTGCATTAACCATTGTATTAACTACTACGGCGCTACCCCAGGAGCATTAAGAGCATGACAAGCCAAGACAACATTTGGATTATCGACGATGACAAATCCATTCGCTGGGTACTGGAAAAAGCGCTAGCACAAGAAGGTCTTGCCACCACCAGCAGCCGATTAAAAATATCTCAACCCGACGTTATCATCAGCGACATTCGCATGCCCGGTACCGACGGATTTGGATTATTAGCCTACGTTCAAGAGCACCACCCAGAGCTACCCGTAATAATAATGACCGCACATTCTGATCTTGATAGTGCCGTTAGCTCCTACCAAGGGGGCGCCTTTGAGTACCTCCCAAAGCCCTTTGATATTGACGATGCGGTATCGTTAGTTAAACGCGCGATCACCCACAGAAAAGAACAACAAGTTGACGTTGTTGAAACGATTCAATCCAAAACAACAGAAATAATTGGTGAAGCACCTGCGATGCAGGAAGTTTTTCGTGCTATTGGGCGTTTATCACAGTCCAACATCACCGTCTTAATTAACGGTGAGTCAGGTACCGGCAAAGAGCTTGTTGCACATGCATTACATCGTCATAGCCCTCGAGCACACCACCCCTTTATTGCGCTCAACATGGCAGCAATCCCCAAAGACTTGATCGAGTCAGAATTATTCGGTCATGAAAAAGGGGCATTCACTGGTGCCAACACCCAACGTAAAGGGCGTTTTGAACAGGCCAATGGCGGCACCCTATTTTTAGATGAGATTGGCGACATGCCTCTCGACACTCAAACCCGCTTATTACGTGTACTGGCTGACGGAAGCTTCTATAGAGTTGGCGGCCACACCGCCGTTGCCGTTGATGTTCGCATCATCGCCGCCACACACCAAAACTTAGAAAGCTTAGTGAAAGAAGGTGGGTTTCGAGAAGATCTCTTTCACCGCTTAAATGTAATTCGTGTTCACATTCCAAACCTAAGCCAGCGCCGCGAAGATATTCCAGAGCTAGCCACACACTTTCTTAAACAAGCCGCTGAAGAGCTTAGTGTTGACGCAAAAGTATTATTACCGGAAACCGAAGAATACATTAGCAAACTTTCTTGGCCTGGTAATGTTCGCCAGTTAGAAAACACTTGCCGCTGGTTAACCGTAATGGCCTCCGGTAGAGAGGTAATGGTAACTGACCTACCACCCGAGCTATTAGATTCTGTAGAAGCAAAAGAGACCGGAGCAAACTGGGAAGATGCGTTAAGAAACTGGGCCGATCAAGAGCTTGCCAAAGGAACGCGGGCATTGCTTGATAGAGCCGTGCCTACGTTTGAACGTATTATGATTGAAACAGCCCTAAAACATACCGCTGGGCGTCGCCGAGATGCATCAGAGTTATTAGGCTGGGGAAGAAATACCTTAACCCGTAAAATCAAAGAGCTGGAAATGGATGAGGATAGTGCAGTAGAGGACGTCCGCTAATTGTTTTTTGCTTAGTGAGCGCGATATTTTTAGCGCTCGCTAAGCAACCACACCTTTTAGCTCAAAGCTCCCGCCGCCCCTCTTTTCCCATTACACCCGCCACATCACCTTCCTCACGTTATGGAAATACATACCTCACAACTTGTATTGATAACAGAAACCCGCTAGTTTTAGGTCAATCGTCACATTGCCAATGAGTCATACAAGAAATATGGTTTTTTGCAGCAGGATAATTACCTTGCTTGATAGGTATTTTTGCGATAAATAAGCTTTGTCTTTATAAAAATGTGTCCATTACCTTGAAATCATTGCCTGAAACAACAGGTTGGTTATCGGAGCTTTATCCATGAGTAGTTATGATGTCGTTATTGTTGGAGGTGGCCCCTCTGGCGTCGCTGCAGCCTATGATTTAGCTGAAGCGGGTTTTCGCGTTGTGATATTGGATAAGAAGGAGTTCCCACGCTTTAAGCCGTGTGCAGGCGGGTTGACAACAAAAGCCTTACATTTATTTCGTTATTCTATTGCTCCTGTTATTCGTGCAACAACAAACACAATGGTGGTCGGGCATGGCACCGGAAAACAGAAAACATTATCAACCAATGCCCCTATATGCGCATTAACCGTACGAACAGAGTTAGATCAATTTTGTCTAGAAAAAACGTTACAGCAACAAAATGTGACATTTGAATTAATCCCTGGCATTAAGTCCATTCACCAAGAAAAAGACAGCGTCACCTTAATCACCAAAGATGATCGCAGCTTTGAATGCCAATATTTGCTGGGGGCAGATGGCGCCCATAGCCAGGTACGAAAACTAACCGGTGAATTCACTCCTGACAGAACAGCCGTCGCTCTAGAAGGTATTATTCCTTACGATCGTCTAAGAAATATTCCAGAATTCACCTTTGACTTTGGTGTTGTACACAAAGGTTATGGCTGGTTATTCCCAAAGCATGACCATGTTAACGTTGGTTTATATACTCGTCGCCCTGATGAAGTAAAAATCAGCAAAACACAATTAAACCAATATGTTCAAGCAAGGCTGGGTGTAGATACCGTTGATCATGTGTGTGGCTTTCCAATAGGAACCGGTGGCGAATATTATCAACCAACCTCTGAGCGTGTTTTTTTAGTAGGAGATGCCGCCGGTATGTCGGAGGCATTATTGGGAGAAGGCATACATAATGCTATCAAATCTGGACAGGCGGCGGCAAGTGCATTAATTAATGCGAAGCGAAGTAATTCCAGCGCGCTAGAAGCTTACAAAGAAGCAGTTTATCCGGTCAAACACGACGCGCTGAATTGCAGAAAAGTCGCCCGTATTTTTTATAAGGTACTCCCCGTCTCATATGCATTTCTTAGCCACTACCCTGTGGGAACGATGGCGATGAACGGGTTTGCTGCTGGACTGACATTAACTGAATGCAAACATCATATGACAAGCTTTAAAATTAACCCTAATATTGCCGAGCCATTGTCGTTAACTGAGTATAATTATTGATAACGACACTTACAGGTCAGGAATACATCAGGCAACCCGACCTGTATTAACTAATCACTACGCCACGACCTCATATTCTTTTTCCGTTACAACGGTATCGGCTAACGATGGTTTTTTTGACGTGTTTATCTTTTGCGGCGGTTCCACCACTATATCACCAACCGCTTTTTGATAAAGCTCTTCAAACGCCGTGTTAATCGAACGAACAAATTTTTCGCCATCAGCCAAAATCTCCGGTGTTGTTGTCACACCAATCGTTAATACATCCACATAACTGGTCACATTAATCGTCAAACCTGCATAGTCATAAATGGGCGCATTAAAAGACTGACTAACAAGTTTGGCTCCATTCAAATATAACGGTACGGGAGATCCGGGAACATTTGTGATTACAACATTATAAATCGGTTTTAATAATTGAGATCCTTTCAATTTAGTAAATGCTTTAGTAACCGCTGCCGAGGTCATAACTGGGAGCTGATCTAACAACTGCTCCGCCGCAACAGAGCGATTATACCGTATACCTTTACGACTATTGACATGGATTTTTTCTAAACGTTTTAGAATATTTGTCTCATCGGTTTCTAATGAAACCAACATGGCAGACACATCATTTCCCGCCGAGCTATTCTGTTCAGATTCCGACAATTCATCCCTTGCAGCATGTTTGGCTCGGGTTGAGATAGGAATCATCGCTACCAAAGAGCTGTCAGGAAGTGCACTGTCACTTTCCAGAATATCCTTAAGTGCACCAGAACAAATTTCTAGCGCCACATCATTTACAGTCACATTTTTCTGACTACTTTTAATTTCTTTTATTTTATTCAATGGCAGATGAACATGGACAAGCCGTCGATCCGCTCTTACCGCCACATTAAACGGTGTAGCCGGGGAATTAAAAAACAATGGCGGTGTATCTCCAGCCTCACTGACACGTAAGTTGCTTGAACGATTTACCGTTTCGGCCGTTCCTTTAATCAAATCAAACAATTGCTTCGGGGTGTTTTTTGACTTCCAGAATTTTTTACCGACTAAAGAACGATAACGTGGAAATGCCTCCGGCTTCCAATTATCATCAGGCATCGATCTAACGTCTTCAGAAAAATCCAATAACCCTACTAAAATTTCTTCACCCGACATACCATCAATCGCACAATGGTGGATTTTTATAATAAATGCAAAGTCACCAACTTCTTTTAAATTCTCTACAAATTGGATTTCCCATAACGGCTTTTCTCTATCCAACGGCGTGCTAAAAAACTCTTCGGCTTGCGCCTGTAGCTCTGACGACGTTCCGCTGGTGAGACTATGGTGGAATAGGTGTTCTTCAAGGTCAAAATGAGGGTCATCCAACCAATAGGGCAAATCAAGATCTAAGGGGATTTCAATTAATCGACGACGAAAGACGGGGGATGTTTGTAACCTCGACTGAATATGCTGCTTGAATCGCGCAAACGTCATTTGCTTATCGGCTTGTTGCTGGAAAACAAAAGTGCCACCAACATGCATGGGGGCATGTTGAGATTCAATATAAAGGAAGTTTGCGTCTAAATAAGATAGCTGTTTCATCGTAGATATCCCTGATGACAGAGCCTGGAATAGGTAAGCCCTGTGGTGTCTAAGTGATTAGGGGTATCATGCCATTACAGTGTACATCTGTACACTTTTATTTTATAAAAACAAATCCCTTGTTGATAACAGGCATCTAAAACAGACTAACTTCCACCTTAAAAATAACATAATATACTGTATTATAAGCATTTTTATAATATATAAATTAAATGTAACACCCGTTTATTAGAGAACACGAAATAGCACAGATAGTCACCAAAAACATTAATTGCCAACTTCACGCCAATAAATGATCTTGTCATGGGCTCGATAACGACCAAATATAGCCGTTGATGACGGGAAGTCATCCAGAAAATCTAGATCACCACCTTGATCTACTCCGTCCCAATCATACAACAACCACGACACCCCGCTAACATCTACCTGAACAGCTATTTCTCCTGTTGACCCTGCCCCCGGAGCGGAGAAGCTAAAGTCTGCAGTCCCACTAACAAACGTACTATTACCAATGGAGCCTGTTGTTGTAGAGCCCCCAATTGCTATTCCGGTAAAATCTCCCGCACTTGGATCTACACCACCAGCTACATTAAGATCAAAATCTGCTTCAGCAATTGTACTGCAACCATCATCAGCATTCAGGATGAAATCAGACCCATCAAAATATTCTGCATTAATAGGAACGATCAAAGCTGATGTTTCAGGGCCAAAAGCATTTTCAAGTCGTAACCGACCAAATCGTTGTGACGTTTCATCTCCAGCAAGGGAACCAGAAGGCGTAAAAGTAAAAGATGATGACGTTGTAATTCCGTCGCCGTCTATTACTGAGTCTATTATTAACGGCAGGTTAACCGTGAACGTATTAGCCATTGCATTGGTGGATCGGTCGTAGGTAAAATTATCCACGGTAGCATATTCGTAAACAGCATCACTAGTAGGTGAAACTTCTAGATTCAGGGTTGGTAAAGCGTAACTCGCTGTTACAGTTAGAGGGTTCCCATCTACACCAATATTACCCGAAACAAGATTCATCGAACGCGTCAGAGAATTCACACTGAGTTTTTTAAACACCCCAAAATAATTGACAACCGTTGCTCCTGCACCATTTTTCGGTGTTACGGTTATTTCCGGTAAATCACTAACACCAAAAGTAAAAGGCTGGCCTATATAGGTGAACGGTGTTACTGCAGAGCAACCATTACTATACCCTCCAACGCTAGCCGACAAGACAAAATGATCAGGCGTAAAACGGCCTACATCATTCGCAACACCTTGAACATCTGCATTCACATCGCCAAGATAATCCGATAAAGTTGCATTTATATCAATAATACCGACTTCATCCCAAGCCATATTGCTAGTAGCTGCTCCATTAGAAAAATCATTTCCAACACCTCCGGCAACAATAGCATCAGCTGATAGCACTCCTGCATCACCTCCTGACGAAGGTTGGATTAATGAATGTGAAATACCAACATTAATTCCACCTGCTTCATTTCCAAAATTTTTAGTTGAAACATTGTTTGTTAAATTTGCACCCTCATCAGGAATACCATTCTCATCTGTATCATCAGCGGAATCCCATACCCTTGCAGTGACCGTGGCCAAAAAAGTTTCACCCGCCTTTAAATAAACACTTCCATCCTCATTGGTCGCGTAAGTATCTCCATCCAAAGAGCCCCCATCAATCCAGTCTGCTTCCCTATCTGCTGAACCAAAGTCGATATCAAAGCCAAACGGGCGGCTTACAAACGCGTTACTATTCCCCTCCAATGTGAATTCTGGATCAGGTGAATTCGGAGTAACCGTTGCTTCGGCATGCAGCGTTACCTGCCCCGCATCACTAAAAACAAATGAAATTGGTGCTTCGCCATTCGCATCAAAGGTCAGCTCAAGCGATGCGTAATTGGGTATATTTATGCCTGCATCAACAGCTCCGACTGAATTATATGTCGACGAAGAACTAACAGATAACAGTGATGTGGTGCTAAAACATGAAGTAGGATTGTTACATTCATAAGCAAAACCAACCGTTGTCGCTCCTGTCAAAGCAGCCTGACAAGCCCCTGTATCCGAATTGGTTTCGACTCCTCTTAATGTAACTGTTTGATTCCCAGGTACTGTTGAAGAGGGTTTCCCTGCAATTTGGGTTGTTATATTTGCGTACACACCGCCAGCATAAAAACGAAATCCTGTATCACTAAATGTAAGATCATTGTCCTCTGAAGCAGACTCATTAACGACACCATCTAACACATCAATATTCGTCGTTTCAGCGTGGGTATTTTGTAAGGATAATTCAACACTACCCTGGTCTGATGCATGAAAGATGTAACTTGCCGTACCAACATCACTCCCCGCTGCGGTAAAAGTTCCATTCGCACCTGCAACGGATAGCCAATCCCCATTGTTTGTTGAGGTACTAATCGAAATCGTTCCCGTATAATCCGTCATTAAATTTCCATCAGTCCCCCACGCCTCAATGGTGACAAGTTCAGCCTCACAGGTGACACCATTATCGCCATGAGATATTCTAAAGTGATCCAATGTATTGGTAGGAGGTGGCGCAATACAGGTTGATAAATTTCCCGATGGTATCACTTGATTAGTTGCGCCTGGTGTAATCCAACGTAAATGCATTTCGCCATCCGTTTGACTACAGAAAATCCATACACAGGTTTCCTGATTATTATATTCCAACTTAATCGGATAATAGGTATCTTCGACAAGTGACATAGCACTTGCGGTATCTGTTGTTTCAGAATGTGCCGTCCAGTTATCAATGATTTTTGTGCCATTAACATCATCAACCCAAAGACGAACACCATCATCTGATTTTGTTTGAAATTGATAACTACCCGTTGATGACGGCTTAACCCACCCCTTCCATCGAATGGAAAATTCATCAACACCACTACCAAACGGCCATGGCCCTCCATGCCAACCAAAAAGCCACCAGAGAGGGGAGTAACTTTTATCAACCGTTGAATCAAAACTAACAGTGGCAGTGCCACTTAACGAATCATTCTGATAATACTCACCCACTAAACCTGAGTTATCATAAAATCGAAACGTATCACTACTTGCGCTAATGGTTCGCCCATCAGTATCTTGGATATTGGACAGCGACACTTGATATTGGCTTAGACTCCCCATGCTAGAACCTAACGTCAACGTTGCCATTTTACTCGCCGAGCTATAAGCAACTGAACTTACCGACACACTACCACCACCAACCAGGCTAACTTGATAATTACTGGTATTGGTTACCGTTGAATTATCCAATGTTTGTTTATCACTGCTATTATCAAAAGCGACAACAATCTGATTGGTTGACCCACAAGCCGGGCCACCATAATACAACTCTGGATCAGTGTAAGATGCACTATTAATACACGTCTGACCCATATCCACTAAATCTATAGCATCACTATCATAAACTACTGCAGCCTGACCGGATTGGCTACCTCCTCCCAACGCCGTGACAGCTCCCGTAATATCAGCCTGCCCCGAAAGACTCACAGCCCCTGTTACATAAATAACTGCATTAATGTCTGCCTGACCCGTCACCGTTAAAGAGCCATTGATAAAAATAACCATGTCTTCTGGATCACCAGGATAATTTATATCTGCCTGCCCAGAAATTGAGACACTGCCATTAAAGAACAAACGTGTACTTGATCCGCCTGTTGCATTTAAATCACCACCCGTAATATTTGCCGTTGTATAGTGGTAATCTGTTGCTGAAAAATTGGTGGTTCCCCCGGTATGGGAAAGCGAACTCCCACCTAGAAACGTTAAACCGTCGAGAGTGGTAGCATGATTGCTAGATAAATCTTCAGGCCAAACAGTATCACACGTTGCAGCGCTCAAACTTTGAATGCTGGCCACAAAACCTAAACACACTAGCAATATAATACGTTGAATATTCATTAGCTTTTCGCCTTAACTTCAACAATACGCTGCGCGGCATCAACACCAGAACCACAGGTTGCTGTACTTACTAAGGTATAATAAGTGTCTGGTGGGTTATTTACTCTCGAACAGGCCACATCTACATTACATTTGTTTAACCCCTCCAGACCAGTGTGATCTGAATATATACTAGAGTCACAAGACTCGGGGGGGGAAACGACAGAAAACAATCGAGCCAATCCAATTTGCGCCCCAGATTCCGCTGCATAAAATGCCCTAATCGAATTAACATCTTGCCCAAAAGCGACGGCAGATGACTCCCCCAATTTACTAATACCCGCCACAACCATCGATAACACAGTGATAATGAATATTGCAACAGGCAAACCAAAGCCCGCTTGTTTTTTTCTAGAAGTAAAGGCGAACCTATTATGGGACATTACGAATAATCACCTCGTAATCCAGAACTTGAATTTCACCACCATCAACCAATGACAAGTTTATTTTCACCACACCATTTCGTGACAAACTTGCGGGTACATAAGTGAACACTGCGCCGGACAAACTACTTGCAATCACTTCCCTTCCTGCGGCAAATGTCGCGGGCCTACTGGTACCCATCGTTGATTGAAATCCATAGTTTTTATATCGATACAAATAACCCGCCCCATAACAATATGTCACCGGGTCTTTGACAATAAACATCCGTCGCTCAGGCGAGTCCGATAGGAATTGATGACTTGAACTTAAGGTAATCGTTTCTGTTGGTGTCGTTGATGGCAAAGTAGCAATTAAAGAAGATATTGGTCCAGGATCTGCCCCCCCATAAACCTGTGACAAAACAGTAGGAAACACAGCTACCCGATCGTACGTTGTATTCAGAGAACCCGCATACCCGGTTTTTATTGCTGTGATGGAAGCCGATGCCGTTAATATAGGTATCGACGTATATTCCGATCCACCTGCAATAGGTACAAATTCAATACACTCATTCGTACCATCAACACGAATACTATTTGGTAATGCTTGCCGCAATTCTCGCGACATTTTTTCCACTGCAATAAGACCAATAGATGCAACCCTCTGACGCTCTCCTGCATCAATAACACCTTGTGTTGTTTGGCTAATAAAGCGTACTGAGCCTACCGACAAAATCCCCAGCAATACAATCACAATAATCATTTCAATTAACGTAAAGCCAGAAAACTGTGTATGTATTTTAAAATTTTTATTTACATGGGGCATCAATAGTTCCCCTTATACGTATAAAAATCCATTGCGCCTTGTGCAGGAGGCATTACTGTAATCTTGATTTTTTTCGCATGTTGATTACCGTTAACCGAGGCGGCAGTTCCATCACAAACCACAACAACACTCACGGTGTAGTTCGCATAACTAGCATCCAACGCGCCATTCACAGCAACCGGCGGGTTATCCGTCACCCCATCGTAATCGTCAACATCATCATAAGTCGCTCGAACCTCTCCCGCTTCGGAGCCTAACGATCCGCAAGCCGTAAGTGCCGCTCCACCACTACTTCCAGCAGCAGGTACTCCCCCTACCGGCGTATTTTCATCATATTTTTTACTCAATACCTCATCAAGATACAACTGCGCCAACTTAATGGTCTTATTGCGCCACATAGGATCAGCACTACGAGACATAGAACTGCTAAATGCGCCCAACATTGCAGCTAACGCTATAGATATAACAACAATAGTGATTATCAGTTCAATGAGAGTAAAACCATTTGAACAGCCAGCACATCCATTTCTCATAACTGGCACGCCCCACTATAAGCATAACCGGTCGATGCCAAGCAAACCGTTTCATCATTATCACCGTCAAAAAGAAAGGTGACATTATTACCTGCGACTAAACTAGCGGAGCTATCATACGTGAATGCCTGTGGACTTGAAAAGGTGGTAGCATTTTGAGACAACGATGCATTTTCTCGTTCAACAACGGATTCTACATATACCGCACCACTACAATTAGTTTCACGCACCTCAAACGTCCAATCATCCGTTGATTGTAAAACACATAAAACTATGGTGGTGTTTTGCTGAGCTAATGCTGCTTGCTGTGCAAGCAATGATACTGAAATGAGTTGATCTCTAGCAATAAACGTAACGTAGGCAGATTTTGAATTGAATAGACTGGATGCACTTGTGGCTAATATCCCTAAAACAACCATTACCATGATCAATTCGATCATGGTAAAACCCCTATTATTTAATCCGCCTGGAGAAGAAGAAACATACGATTTGTAAGTATGCTTCTTTTTTTGAAAAAAAAAAGTTTCACTACGCAGATCTTTATTAACAACCTGCCGTTAGCCTTGTAGAAGCTCCCCCTGTCGTATCACTATAAACAAAGGAACACGTTGCTGCTGTAGGGGAGCCATTTACCGATACGACACCTGAAGCAATCGAGTAATCATCTCCAATCTGCGACGCTGCAACAATACCTGCAGTATCAGCCGTGGCGTACCCGGTAGCACTCATTGTTACCGTTTGACCATCCAAAGAAACCGATGCACTAGCCGTTGACCCATCAACAATCCACTGCGCGTGCGCAATAGCCGAAGCTGATTTCACAGCGCCAAGTCCACCATCCAGGGTTGCAATTCTCGCTTCCCCGCCCAGGTCTGCAAACTTAGGCAATGCAAACGCAGAGAGGATACCCAATATAACGATAACCATAATTAATTCTATTAAGGTAAAACCGCTTTGTTGTACATTTAGTTGCTTATTCATCATTTTCATAATCTGCCCTTTACTACTCTCTTTAAAATAAAAATCAAATGTTTGTAATCACTTCACCGCTACGTGCATCGTAAATAATATTGTCGTTCGACGTCGAGTTTTGATATCGATAACGACAGTTCCCACTAACAGTATCAGTAAGATAATCAACATCTGTGGATGCAGTTGATCCTGCTTTAGGTGCGTTGGCGACCAGTAACGCCCCCCACAACCTTACACATCTGTCAGCACTGGACATCACATCACTGTGATTCGATCCACTTCCCTGACCCGCATCCGAGGGCCAACCATCAGAACTTGTCGCAACATTGTCAATTCCAAAACCATCAACCCCATCAACTTCTGTGCTATTGCCATTCGCTATCCATTGACTCCTTACCATTACCACAGCAGAAGCTAGCGCTCCCCCTGTACCTTCAACAACCGCTCGATGAGCGTTATCATGAGTATCCATCATTCTAGGCAATGCAACCGCCGCAAGAATACCCACAATGGAAATCACCACCATTAATTCAATTAAGGTAAATCCGATTACTCTTTTAAAAAACACCGTCTACCCCTAACACGAATACAAGCATCAAAAATAAATGCCTAACCTAAATTTCTTCTTAATAAAACTATAGACGTTTTTTTAACCTTTTTAACGTACCACACTTTTATTTATGGCTTTATAACAAATCATTCTGTGAACCTAATGTTTCATTGCAGAACCCATATCCCACATAGGCAAAAACACCCCTAAAGCAAGAACTAGCACCATAGCACCGAGAGCCACTAAGATAATCGGTTCAATGGCATCAGACAGTTGCTTAAGGTCATAATCCACTTCTTCTTCATAAAAATCTGACACGTCATTTAACAACGCATCAATTGATCCAGTCTCCTCTCCAATAGAAATCATCTGCAATATCAACGGTGTAAACATATTGGTTGCGGCAGCCGTACGTGCAAAAGAATCTCCACGTTCGATCCCTCGCTTCATATCGGCAATACAACCACTGATATATTTATTCCCAACAGTACCTTCCACAATCGATAAACTTTGTAAGATAGGAACACCTGACTCGTACATCATGGCAAAAGACCGGGTAAATCGTGACAGCGCAGTTTTTTCAAAAATAGGGCCAATAATAGGTAATCGAATTTTTTTCTTATCCCACCAATATTCACCCTCTTCGGTTTTTATATAACGTAAAAACATAACCACTGATCCGACAGAAACCAAAAGTATAAGCCACCAATATTGAACTGTGAATTCTGACGTTGCCATCAATATCTTGGTTGGCATTGGTAAATCTGCACCTAACTTTTTAAATACACCTGCAAATGAGGGAATAACAAACATGTTAATAATAAACATTGCAACCCCCATTGCCCCCATGACCATCGTAGGATAACGAACGGCTTGTGTGACTTGGCTACGAGTTTGACGCTCCATTTCGAGATGATGTACAAGCTTGTCAAAAGCATCATCCAATTTCCCAGTACTCTCCCCAACATGAACCAACCCTATAAACAATTCAGAAAATATCTTAGGGTGGGAACCCATTGCTGCTGCTAGGGCCGTTCCTGTCGACAACCGACTCATAATATTTTTTAACGCATCAACCAACACCGGTGATTTGGAATATTCAGCCAATCCACCTATTGCTTGTACAATGGGAACACCCGCACGAGACAACGCCTTCATCTGTCGGCAAAACATACTAAGTTCATCGATTGTGGGCGGCTTAGGCGGAAATATTTTACTAAGATCTATATCCTTAGTTCCCTCAAATTTCTTTTCTGTGATCTCAATCGGTGTTATTTTTCTTGAAATTAATTGATTAGCCACAGCTTCGGTATTGGGTGCATCAATAGTTCCTTCTACAGAATCACCACCCGCGCTTCGGCCTCTATACACATACTCCGTCATAGATCAGCCATTGATCGATCATCAAGCGATGCGGTTATTTTAAAGACTTCTTGTAATGACGTAATCCCCTCACGGGCGTAATCCAGGGCACACTGAGAAAGAGATCTAAAGTAGGGATTTGCAGCTGCGGCTATCGCAAACTCTGCTGCGTCATTACGTCGCAAAGCTTGTAACATTGGCTCATCCAGCTCCAATAATTCATACACACCCATTCGTCCTGAATAGCCAGTATTATTACAATGATGACAGCCTCGACCACGAAAAAACGACGCATCCAAAGCTTTTCCATCTATATGGCTAAGCCAAGTGCTTTCTTGAGGCGTTAATTCATAAGGTGCGCTACAGTGCGTACATACTTTTCGCACCAGGCGCTGTGCAATCACTGCTCGTAAGGATGATGCAACCAAATATGAATCACACCCCATGTCAATCAAACGCATTGCGGTAGAAACGGAATCATTGGTATGTAAAGTCGACAACACCATGTGCCCCGTCATCGCCGCTCTTAATCCAATTTCTGCGGTTTCATGATCCCGCATTTCTCCTACCAAAATAATGTCTGGATCTTGACGTAACGCACTGCGCAAAACTTTACTAAAAGTCAGCCCAACTTTTGTACTTATTTGTACTTGAGATATTCTTGGTAAACGGTACTCTATCGGGTCTTCAGCCGTGATGATTTTTATTTCTGGTTTATTCAATTGTGCCAACGCTGAATATAAGGTTGTGGTTTTACCACTTCCTGTTGGCCCAGTAACAAGTACCAATCCGTTCGGTCGTTCAATAAGGTTTTTAAATCGACTGGTTATTCTTTCCGGCATACCCAGTTTATCAATGGTTAATGTGCCTTCGGATTGATCCAACAACCGCATTACCACACTCTCACCAAAAGCAACCGGCAGGGTTGAAAGCCGAATATCGATACTTTTATTCATAATACGAATATTAAAACGTCCATCTTGAGGTAGACGTTTTTCTGATATATCCAAACCAGACATGATTTTAAGGCGAGAAACCAATGCCGATGCAATACGTTTCTCTTTCATGATTTGTTCTTGTAATTCACCATCAATTCTTAATCGAACTCTAAGTACATGTTCATCAGGTTCGATATGAATATCTGATGCCCTGACCTGAACCGCATCTTCAAAGATACTTTGCAACAAACGTACAACGGGGGCTTCAGCGGTATCTGAAGATGTCGCCAATGCCTCTAAATCAAAATCGGTTTCTTCTAACTCCCCCTCAAGTTCTGTTGCGATAGTTGCAATTTGCTCTTGGCGTCGATAAACCCTATCTAACGCACTCAGCAGATCTTCTTCTTTTACAAAGGCAGGATGCACAGGGCGCTTTAAATGGCGCTGTAGTTCATCGATGACTAACAAATCCAATGGATCTGCCATTCCAATCAAATAACCATCGGGCTGTTCAGATAATATCAGGGCCCTGTATCGTCTGGCATGAGACTCGGGTAACCCGAGAATTAAGTCATTATTGAGTTTAAAGTGGGTTAGATCGACAAACGGATAACCAAAGTGATCAGCCAGTGCCTGCAATAACAGGTTATCAGTGGTAAACCCTAAATCAACAACCGCTTTACCGATTTTTTTCCCGGTATTTTTTTGCTCGGCTAACGACTTCATTAGTTGATCTTCCGTGATCAACCCTTTTGATACAAGAAGGTCACCAATTCTTACTTTTGTGGGCCTTGCCATAATAATGCCCTCTATTGATTACTATCGTAAAATTGAGGGAAGCGTTTCTTAATTTTTTCTTCTTCGTCCTGCCAGGTTTCCGAAGACACAACAACAGGTTTTAACATAATAACTAGCTCACTTTTTACCGTAAGATCTCGCTTTTGTTTAAATAGATTACCCAAATAGGGAACGTTAGATAAATAAGGCACTCCGGCAGTGTTTTTGTTCGTTTTCTCCTGCATTAACCCACCAATAACAACAACCTGACCACTCTGCGCCTTAATAACACTGTCGGTTTCACGAATGGTACTAAATGCCAATGGTAGCGAAACAAGTCCCTCACCAATACCAATATCTTTCACTCGTTCTTCTACCTCGGTAATGGTGGGGTGAACATGTAATATAACCGTGTTGTCTTCACCGATATGAGGGGTCACATCAAGAGCTATCCCTGAAAAAAACGGGGTTAAACTAATCTCTGGGGATTGGCTAGTCGCTGTACTAGAACTAGTAACATTATTACTAATATCTGTTACAAAGTATTCATCGGTACCGACCTTGATTACCGCCTTTTGATTATTAACCGTTGATATTCGAGGACTAGAAAGTACATTTACATCTCCATGAGACTCCAATAATTGAAACACCGCATTAAAATTATCGTAGTTCAAACCTAGGGTAAAAAAACCTTCTACTGTATTATCAATTAGTGTCGTAAAGGTATCAGGGGTCATTTTTCCAACCACCTTCTTGGTTGAAAGCGTCATATCACCATCATAACCTAACCCAAATGTATCCCACTGTATGCCCGCTTGATATCCCTCACTTAGTACAACTTCAATAATTTTTGTTTCAATAATAACTTGTTTTTTAAGACTCAACTCGGCTCGATCTAAAAACTCTTCAACACCTCGAAGCTCCGAAGGATACGCCTTAACCATAACAATACCTGACTGCGGATCAACAACAACTTTTCGCCCTTCACCAGAACCAACAATGGTGTTTACAATACTATCCAATCTATCCCAAAAACCCGTTCGTGATTCCGTATTTATTTGGCTACTTTGCACTGAAGCAGAATCGCCACTTTCAGTTTCACTAGAAGAATCATCACCCTTCCCTGTTGCATCCTTAGACTGCGTCACTTGCCCTGTACTCACTTGCATTGACGACTTACCTACCCGCGTTATATTCAAGTAATTAACCCGAAATATTTTACTTTTTAACTTCTTTGGTACAATCTGATAACCATAACCTTTCACCAAATAGTCAAATCCGTACACATCCCTAACTGCATCCAATGTTTCTTCTAATGTCACTTTTTTTAGGCGGATAGTAATATCACCTGCAACACTGGGGTGTACCACCATATTTAGATCAGTTCCTTCAACTAAACTCATAAAAAAGGCAACGGCGGGAACATCATTCGCTGACACATCAAACCGCACATTTTCTTTCGCTCTTTCGATATTTTCCTTTTGTAATACTTTATCTATTTTTTGTTGCGCGGAAGCATTCTCATTTCTAAGCTTTTTATTTTCTTCAACAAGTTTCTTATTTTCCTCTTTTTCTGAGGGTATCGTATCGTCCAGCCCATCATCCAACAACATCGACGCATCTTTCACAACGACATCGTTGCTATCAGTGCGTTTCCCGCTTGACAATATGGTGTCAGGAATTGACGTACACGATACAAGCAATAACATCACAACAACATATGAAAAAAATCTCATCGTGCTACCCCCCCACGATTTTTAACAGGATCCAATCGTAAATCAAAAACCTTTCCTTTTCTTTTTACAACAACTCGTTCTTTTTCAATAGAAATAATCTTTGCTCCTGATATCACCCCTCCTTCCTTTACCGTCTTGTTATTAAGAACGGCGAACTTTCGTAAAGGCGAAATCAATATCATCTGTAAATCCAATTCACTGTCCATCATTTCTTCTATAACACCCGAAGAAATACTGTATTCCGGTGGCTGCATCGGATCATTCATTGCAACGGATGGTTCAGCCACCAACATCAAAAAAAAAGCAACCACGCACGTCATTGTAGAAGCCGTATATTTTCTGCACACAGAAATGATAGGAACATCAATAAACACCTATCAACTCCTTACTTGTACTTAATGTATGAACATTAAGTACAAGTACTCCAATAGGGTATTTTTTTGACTCAAACGTCATATCATCCCAATATACTTGCTCTGCCATCTCTTCTATATTTTTCAAATAACTTTGCACCTGGTAGTAGGTACCTTCTAATGACATGGTTAAATCATGCTTAAACAGTCCGCTTGGCTTCTTCCTCTCCGCATCAAAATAGATGGGCTCTCCTGAAGCGCTCTTTACACTATTAATCTTTAATGCCGATTGGCGGCTTAATAAGTAACCCAATATTTTTGGCATTTTCTGAGGGTCAATTAGCCGCTTTGTTTCACTTTTAATGATCTCTTCCAACTCTGATACTTTCTGGCTCTTTCTCTCTATAGATTTTCTTAAAGAGACATTAGGATCATTGGCCTGTCGCTTTATCAATGACTCTATGGATTGTTGCATCACCTCCATTTCAGGACCAATCGCCGACAATTGTTGCTGAAGCTCTTTTCGATGTTTCAAAAACGGATCCAATACAAATTGGTTGTATACCCCAAAAATCACTGCAACAACGGTAACCGCAATAATAATCCGCTCTCTTGGACTAAGAGCGTCGACCTTATCTCTAATTTCAGCGACTTGTGATGGTAGGTTCACTAACACTCACCTCGCTACTGAGTATAAACTTCAAATAATCGGATCCTTTCTCAGAGCGTTCCAAATCAAACAAACTAAACGACGTTCCCATTAATGTTTCTGAGGTTTTTAGACGATCTATATACCGAGGTATGAGATCTGGATGTTGTGTATTACCCACCAATCGGTAATGGTTTCCATCAGTTTTTATCGAAAACTCCGTCAACCACACACCTTTTATGCTTTTTTCAGCAAGGCCGTTCATAACAGAAGAGAACGAAAATGTTTTTTTACTCGACTGCCCTCCTAAAAAATTCACCAATACTTTTTTACTTTTGATATTTTCATTGATACTAGCTATTTCAAGACGTAATGCAGGATCCTCCTTAGGCTCGACAAAACTTTCCTCCATCTTCGCAAGTTGATCGCTCATTCGTTGCTTTTGCTTAAGTGCCACATCCGCACTTTTCTCCATCGCATCCATTATGCTCATTTGAACAATCGTCAAAATAGCAAACACCACAACAAATGCCCCAGAAACCACAGCAATTTGTAGTGATGAGAGGAATATAACCTTCTTCTTAAACTCATCTCGAAAGAAGTTAACCTGTTGCGAGAACTGCTGCTCCACTGGCACCCCCCTTCATCTTATGGCTTTGCTGCTCCTCACTTCCGGCTAATGCCGCACCAATAGCATTGAAACAGAAGTTGGCAATATCCTGCTTTTCCTCTTCTATTGAAAAACTTTCCGAAAGGCTAAGCACTTCTAAATCGGCAGACACTTTGTTTTCAAGGTCTGCAGCAACTTGATGTAACAACGCATTGGTCGGCATAAAGATAATACGTCCAACACCTGCCATACCTAGCTGGCTCTCGTAATAATCCATTGACCGCTGAATATCCAGTGCCAACGCATCCGTTCTTGAGCCTGTATCTAACGTTAATTCACCTACCGCTTCACCAGGAGACAAACTTTCTAAACCAACTTCGATAGTACGAGATAAATACAACAAACCACTTTCAGTTAAATTTATCACCCCGCCTTTTTGGCCTAAAGTGACAAACGCAATACCCATGCTGCCAATACCTTCGATATGTTTCCCATATTGGCAAATCGACAAATCATTGATGCCAATAGACTGTAAATCTAACTCCGCATCTTCAGCCGCCTCTACAATGGACTTAACAACTTGGCGCTCAACAATACTGGTATATATCATGTTCATACGACCACGGTACGCAGCCGGAGGTAACCGAAATACGTCTACCACAACATCATCTAGCGACTGGGAAATCAAATCTTTTACGCGCCACCGAACGGCATCACTTAACTCTGCATCATCCACATCTGGCGCATCAACAAGCAACATGTCGTAGAATTTGGGGTGCAAGGTAAAGAAGGTTGCAGTGCCGCTAAGCCCATGTTGTTTAACCATATCTTTTAAACAATCTTGCCATTCACCCGGCCCACAGGCACGATAATCCACCGTAGATAAACTACCGGAACTGATAGATAAACAGGCAACAGCTATCCCTGTGGGCTTTATTTCAATACCCAGTACTTCGGCCGATCCTTGGCGTCCTCTTTTTAACAATTTCTTTAACGCTTGTAACATCGTCAATCACTCATACAAACCTTATTTCGATAGGCTATTACTTCGAGTGTAGACCAGTGCTAGCAATACGCTTGCATTCACGCTGAATTGCACAAATCAGACCAAGAACGCTTTTTCTTATCACCTTCATACCACGCTTATCGGGTTAGTTGACTCAAATCAATTCCTTATACGGTAACCCCCAGCCAAACCCACATGACCATTGCGGCCTTTAAGTATCCATCGTAGACTGATTTTAATGTACAGCGTATACCCAGCATAAAATCCTATAAAACAATAACTTAACAACAATTTAACAACAACACCATAACAAAACTTAGCCTGAACACCTACCGGGTAGAGCAAAACAATAATCGATTGGACAGTGATATGACTCAAACAGCAAAGAAACCTTACATCATTACGTCAAACCCTGTGGAAGAGCGATATGCACGAGGTTGGCACTGCCTTGGCCTTAGCAAAGACTACACCTCCACTCCGGTAACCTTAGAGTATTTCGGCAAAAAGCTTGCCGCTTATCGCGGCGAAGACGATAACGAATTTCATGTTCTTGATTCTTACTGCCCTCACATGGGTGCCGATCTCAGCCTAGGAAAGGTAGTCGGTAATTCACTGCAGTGTCCTTTCCATGGTTGGAAATGGGGCTCTGACGGTGTATGTGATCACATTCCATATGCAGACAAGATTCCCGACAAAGCGGTTATTGGCTCTTACCACACGATAGAGGTTAATGGGTTGGTCTTTATGTGGAACGACCCCGAGGGCAACCCACCTATCCCAGAGCAACTGCCCAATGAAATGCCCGATTATTATTCCGGTGAATGGACGGACTGGAATCTTATGACCATCCCCATCGAATCAAACTGTCGAGAGTTAGTCGACAATATGGCGGATATGGCTCACTTCGGCCCCGTTCATTATTCCACCGTGGAGTCATTTAAAAACATTCAAGACGGGCACAAGTTTGTTCAGTTTATGAAAGGTGGTCATGAAATTTTGGCAGATGAAGGTCAAGGTTTCACATCGGTTGCTACTTATGAAGGCCCTGCATACATGACAACAACCATGACGGGGTCAATGGATGGTCAAGAAATGGTGACACATTTATTGGTTACCCATGTTCCTGTACACACAGAGAAGTTTGATATTCGACTGGGTGTCATGTTGAAAAAAAACCCGAATCTATCGGACAAACAAAATCAAGCAGCAGTTGATGAATACACACAAATGGCTGTGGACTCGTTTATTCAAGACGTAGATATCTGGAATAACAAAATCAGAGTGGACAACCCATTAATGTGTGACGGTGACGGCCCCCTCAATATGGTTCGTAAATGGTATAGCCAATTTTATATGGATGCTGCTGACATACCAGCAGGAATACAGACATACAAAGAAAAGGAAACACCCGTTAAATTCAAACGTTAATGCTTTAAGCCAATGAATTGAATTTATATCCAGTGGGACAAGGTAAATATTATGACAAATAATGCTGTAGTTAGTACAGTAGTGACTAAATTGATCGTCGATGCCCATGCATTGGTTCCATCCTTACGCGAACGACAAGCCGAAACAGCACGATTAGGTAAACTTCCTGACGCAACCATTGCAGCCATGCAAGAGTCTGGATTTTTTCGCATTATGCAACCTAAACGTTTTGGTGGTTTAGAGTTAGACCCTCATATCTTTTTTGAAGTTCAACAAATCCTTGCCGAAGGGTGTATGTCAACTGCTTGGGTCCTTGGTGTTGTATCCATTCACAATTGGCAGATGGGTATGTATGACATACAAGCCCAAGAAGATATTTGGAGTGAAGATAGCTCTGTACTGATCTCGTCTTCTTATATGCCTGTCGGGAAAGTCACTCATGTTGAAGGTGGCTATATGCTTTCAGGTCACTGGGGATTTTCTTCAGGCTCAAAGCATTGTCAATGGGCATTCCTTGGCGGTATGGTTCCACCAAAAAATGAGGGCGAAGCCCCTGATTACCGAACCTTTTGTTAATAACTGGAATGTGTCCGGTCTTGAAGGAACAGGTTCAAACGACATCATTATAACCGAACCTGTATTTGTTCCAGAACATCGGACACATCGAGCTATTGATGGCTTTAGTGGAAAAAGCCCAGGATGCGCGGTTAATACAAACCCAAGTTTCACACTACCATTTGGACAGATATTTACGCGCGCCGTTGCGTGCTCATCCATCGGCGCCCTGCAAGGTGTTGTAGAGAGTTATATTGTTGTCAACAAAGATCGTGTTGGATTAAACGACGGCAACCGTGTCGCCCTTGATCCAAATACACAAATGGCGTTAGCCGAAGCGGTTGCGGTTATCAGTGAATGCCGTTCAACACTTAAAGAGGACCTCGACTACTTTGTTGAGAATGCAAACTCAGGTGGTGAGCTTGATATTAATGAGCGAATTCGCCGCCGTTTTAATGCATCTCTTATCTCAAAAAAATGTGCTGACTCCGTTAACACGTTATTTATTGCTTGCGGTGCCCAGGGGATCTTCAAAGACCACCCATTAAATCGAGCCTGGTTAGACATCAATGCAGGTCGAACTCATGTCGCAAACAATCCCTTCAAGTATGGTCGTAACTTAGGTGGAACCTTAATGGGACAAGAAAATACGGACTTTTTCTTATAAGCACTTCCACAACAAAACACACAGATTTGTTAAAAACAAACATGGCAGGAAATCATTATGTATATCGGACACACTATTCCACAACGCCCCATCCCATTTGAAGATTTTGACCCCGACTTTGTATCGAACTATGTGCGTGACAATGTTCTTCCCACACTAGAAGGCCGTAGAAAACAGGTATGTCAAAACTTTGTTGACCACGCGACGGCAGAATGCAACGGTGACTTTGGCCCTCTTATGGCAAGCTGCTCCCAAAAATCCCAGGACTATCGTCGCTGGGGGGTAGACCTAGACGGAAAACGAAACGGTGAGCAACCATCAAACTATGAAGAATTGGAAGTATTTTATGGAAGCCTAGTTGCTTTCAATCTTTACGTTATTCACTTTGAACTTGAAAAATTTATTGTTGCTGACGATGCTCTTGCGATGGAGGGAAATGTGCACCAGATGTATCCAGCATCAATGCTTCCTGTTGCCTTCGGTATCGAACCCGATGATGAAGACGCCGTTTATATGCTGACACTTAGAATCGCTCTATTTTTTATTTTTGACGAAGATGGCTTAGGAAGTGGTGAACAATCCTATACCAATGGAGAACCCACTATCGCCAATTTTGTAAAAGTTCCTCATGAGTTTGTGCCTCAGCGTTTTTGGGATAATCAAAAAAGACAACAAGAACTGATGGACGCTGACGATTAGCAGCAGGCATCGACCTTATTACTAGATATCACCGCACACAACAGCGCTATTTTGGAGAAGAATACCATGGCTACAAAAAAAGCAAAATTACCACCAATTCCTAAAGACAGTAAAATTCGCCAAGCCCTCGGTTTGGGTATTGGCATCTGGGATTACATGGAAAAAAACCAGAAAAAATTTGGTGATACATTCACACTGACTCTGCCGGGGCAAGGCCCTATGGTCTGGTCCGCTGACCAAGCGGTTATCAAAGACACCTTGCGACTAAAAGAAGACCAATACGATGCGTCACTCGTTCAGCTTCCTATCGATGTTGGCGAAAAGAACGTTGTGTTTCAAAACGGCAAAGAACACCAAGATGCTCGGAAATTACTAATCCCCCACTTCACAACAGAACGCTTAAAAAATCGTTCTCATGTTATGCATGAAATTGTTACCGAACATATTAATACCTGGAATCCAGGTGATGAGTTTAACATCCCTCGTTTAGTGGGAGACATCACTCTTGATATTATTTGTTTCACTTTGTTTGACTTACGAGAAGGTGGACGCAAAGACCGCTACAAAGAACTGATACTTGGCTGGTTAATTGAAGGCACCAGCGACAAGATGTTCACCATCGGTTCTCTTGTTGGAACAAAAAAATACCGTCAATTTTTAAATAAAAAATACAAGAAACAAACGGCACAAGGCCACATTGGAAACGGCAAAAAAAGCCTAATCCCCTGGAAACTTGCCGTTGACTATAAAGTACAGCTTGCCAATATGTTACGTGAAGATATTCAAGATATTCGCACTCGAAATAACGAAGACGAAATCCATGTGTTATCCATATTAGCTCGCACTAAAGATGCCGATGGTAACCTATTAGATGTTGAACGCGTTATATCAGAGTGCGTAGGCATGATGGTAGCGGGGCATGAAACCAGCGCCGCAACAGCGGCATGGTTCTTTATTTGGATGCAGAAAAAACCAGAGGTTCTCAGCAAAATTTCAGGTGAGATCAATAACAGCATTGCGGAAGAGGGTCGTTACAATGCATCCAAGGTTGTTGATCTTCCGTACCTAACAGCCTGCCTTAATGAATCCCAACGGCTTACCCCTTCTGCAGTAGGCTTTATTCGCTGGCTTAAACAAGACACTCAATTGGGTGATTATTTGCTGCCAGCTGGGAGTGCAATTCTACCCAACATTTACCTTACTCAACGAAGTAAAGAGATATATGGAGAGGATGCTCTGGAGTATCGCCCAGAGCGTTGGTTAGAGGGTAACAAATATAGCCCTACCGAGTTTATGCCTTTTGGTGGCGGCCGCCGTGCCTGCGTTGGTATGAACCAAGGAAAACAGCAGTTAAAACTGATATTTTCAGAAATAGCCCGTCGCGTTGAGTTTACCTCTGAATACCAGAAACCAGGAAAGCTACCTCGATCCAGAATGATCGGTGGTCAGACAGAACCTGAAAATGGCGTTATTGCGACGGTGAAATCTGTTCTTCCCTATGAACAGCAAGAATTGTCCAAGTCTGCCTAATCAGCGCTGACTCTACGCAACTTACGTAACCCTTTTGAGATACTTCAAAAGGGTTTTTTTGTTCCTCCCTTGACGAAACCAGCTCCGAAGGATATAAACAGCGCTGCACTTTTAGGTGCCCAAATACCTTGAGAAACATTGCCACTAACCTTTCTAGGTAATGGGAGAATCGGGAAACCGGCAAAACTCCGGTACGTGCCCAACGCTGTGATGGTGATCGTTTAAACAACAAAGCCACTAGACTTATCTCTGGGAAGGCATTTAAGCGAGTTGACCCTAAGTCAGAAGACCGGCCTAAGAGCTATTAAAGAGTCGCGTGGACAAACGCTCTGTTGATTTTCCATTAAGGGGAATACCTTGGAAAACGTTGCTGAATTATTAAATCAGGATTTTTGCTTCTCTGACGACGAACGAGAAGCACTCTATAAAACGATCTTTAACCGCCGTGATGTGCGAGGCCAATTTAAGCCCGACACAATCCCAGATGACGTGTTATCACGCATATTACATGCAGCTCACCATGCACCTTCCGTTGGCTTTATGCAACCGTGGAACTTTATCGTCATACGTTCCGATGAAACCAAACAGAAAGTTCACAACGGCTTCAAAGAAGCCAATGCTGAAGCAGCTGAGATGTTTGAAGCTGAACGCCAGGATACTTATCGTGCGCTAAAGCTAGAAGGCATTATTGAGTCACCTATTAACATTTGCATTACCTGTGACCGTGCTCGTAGTGGCCCAAATGTTATTGGCCGGACTCACTTAAAAACCATGGATCTTTATAGCAGTGTTTGTGCAGTGCAAAATTTATGGTTAGCTGCCAGAGCTGAAGGACTCGGCGTTGGCTGGGTAAGTATCATCAAACAACAAGCACTAAAAGAGGCCCTAAACATTCCTGCCGACATTGTTCCTATCGCTTACCTTTGCGTTGGTTATGTTTCCCATTTTCATAAAAAACCTGAATTAGAAACCGCAGGTTGGCGCAAACGCCTACCCTTGGAAGACTTAATTTACTTCGACCAATGGAATGAAAAAAGAAACGCTGAGGAAGAAAGCCTAATACGGCAGGTAGAAACTGACCTAGATTTTGCAGAGCAATTTATTCAATACGATTAAATCAAGCTCAACCACCATACCTGTAAACCCTGCTAGATTCTCGGACTCGACCGAGAAACTAGCAGAAACTCACGAAAGACTTACTCAGTCACGAACCCTATTTGACGCCAAGCCTCATACACAATCACAGCAACAGAATTGGATAAATTCAAACTTCTGCTATCGGGCATCATTGGAATTCGCAAACAATTATCAATACCTAGGCCATCACGAACTTCCTGAGACAACCCCCTTGTTTCAGGGCCAAACATCAAATAATCACCTTTTTTAAACGTTATCTCAGTATGATTTTTGGTGCCTTTGGTAGTGAGGGCATATAACCTCTCAGGCTTTTCCGATTCCAAGAATGCCGGGTAATTATCATGTGTTTCTATATTTGCAAACTCATGATAATCCAATCCAGCCCGACGTAATTTTTTTGCATCCAAATCAAACCCTAGCGGCTTAATGAGGTGTAATTTACAACCCGTATTCGCTGCAAGCCGTATGATATTACCGGTGTTTGGTGGGATTTCGGGTTCAAACAAGACAATATTAAACATAACGTAATAACCATTCAGTACTGGACGTTAGCGCCATTTGCACTGTTACCTCAGCACACGCAACCACATAAATACATCAACCCAAAAAACAAAAAAGCCCGCGCTGCATTTGCATAACACGGGCTTAACGACAATTTGGCAATCACACTCTTAGTGCGTAGCTTCACCGTCAGCTTTTTCTTTCTGTGCTTGCTGCTGGCGACGAACTTGCTCAGCAAAAGCTGCTTCGAAGTTAATCGGCTGCAACAACAACTGAGGGAATGTTCCGCGAGAAACCACATCTGATACTGCTTCACGTGCATAAGGGAACAGAATGTTGGCACAAACACCTTTTAACACGTGCTCTAGCTGAACACCTTCAATGCCTTCGATAGTGAATAACCCAGCTTGCTGTACCTCAACAAGAAAAGCCACTTTATCTTCTACTTTGGCAGTCACTGTCACTTTTAATACAACTTCATGAACATTACCCTCAACCACCGAAGATGTATTATTCACTTCTAAATTAACATCAGGCTTCCACTCTTTCTTAAAAACGCCCGGTGCATTAGGAGCTTCAAAAGATAAATCCTTAAGGTAAAGGCGTTGTAGTTGAAAATTGTTCTTCTGTGGTTGCTGCGCTTCTGCCATTGGTGTTATTCCTTACCAAATAAATAGGTTTTTTTTAGTGTATTGTTTTTAATATGCCAATATAAAATGTCTTTCTTGATTAACGGGAGTAACTAACTTGTGAGCATCGACTCAAGCTTTCCCGCTCGATCCAGTGCAAACAACTCATCACAACCGCCAATATGCTTATCGCCAATCCAAATCTGAGGAACAGTACCTCTACGACTCAACTTTTCCATTTCCAGCCTCATTTTTGGCTGGCGAGAAACGTCAATATCTTCAAACTCAACGCCCATACTGGTTAACAAGTGCTTGGCCCTTACACAATAAGGGCACCAAGGTGTTGTATAAAGCTTTACTGCATTCATATACTGCTTCAACCCTACTTAACTTTTAACCCTAAGACTAACCCTTAACCAATGGCAAGCTATCCGCTGTCCACGTTGCTATACCGCCCGTTAAACGGCGTACATCTTTAAACCCATTCTTGGTTAAGATCTTTCCTGCCGCACCTGAATGCTGACCCATCTTACATACCAATACAATGGGGGACTCTTTATGAGAATTCAACTCTGTAATCCTCTCTTCTAACTTTGCAAACGGGATATTAGTGGATTCTGTGATATGGCCTAGAACAAACTCTTTACGATCCCGAACATCAAGCACAATAGCGCCCTGGCCGTTCACTAAATTAGTTAGCAGCTGAGAACTCACTGCAGCCCCTCCTCTCCGTGACTCTAAAAACAAAAATGCAGCAAGTAGGCCAAAAAAACTACCCACTAATGCCATGTGACTTAGTGCAAACTCAATAACGCGGTCCATTAACGGCCCCTATATACGTAAATAATCAACAATTTTAAGGTTGAGCAGTATACACCCAAGCAGAGAAAGGCCAAACCCTCTGCTTTATCTAGTGCCAAATTAAGGTAAAATGGGCGCCGCTCTACTTTGATTCGCCCATAAACGATACAAAAGGTGCTATACCAGTGACCACTACCTCTCAGCGTAAACCCCATGTGCTTGTTATCCTTGATGGCTGGGGCCATCGAGAAGCCACCGATAATAATGCCATCGCCCACGCTAACACGC
>MAAC01015412.1_pt1 | contig 29664 bp, 26 predicted proteins | sample 1115981 | NCBI WGS metagenome assembly MAAC01 (sample SAMN04961126, study PRJNA320927) | seawater metagenome | isolation source: sample BD02T64 sea water enriched with oil for 64 days | place: USA:Gulf of Mexico | collected 2013-07-27
CTCTATTTATGCACAGCTCCCAACACCCTGAACACGAAGTTACTTCCTTTAATTGGCGTGTTGTCACCATGCTATTACCTTACCTTGCTGAGTTTAAAATTCGAATATTTATCGCTATAAGCTGTATGGTATTGACCAAACTTGCCAGCGTTTATTTACCTTTTATTTTAAAAGATATTGTTGATACTTTAGATACTCAACAAGATAAAAACATCTTCTTTGTACCTTTTGCATTGGTCGCTTGTTATGGTGTGGTTCGTTTAGCCATTGTTTTATTTGCAGAAATTAGAGATACCTTATTTGTTAAAGTCACTGAACGTGCGGTTAGGAGAATCGGTTTAAAAGTATTTCGGCACCTTCACCAACTCGATCTAGATTTTCATTTAAACAGACAAACCGGTGGTATTTCTCGTGATATTGACCGAGGCACTTCCAGTATCGGCTTTCTAATCAAGTTTATGGTTTTTAATATTGTCCCGACACTCATTGAAATCATTATGGTGATCAGCATATTGTGGTTCAATTACGGCATTGCATTTGCCTTGGTCACCGCTTCATCTATCTTCAGTTATATTGCATTTTCTGTGTATGCCACCAATAAACGTACCCATTATATCCGCGCGGTAAACCAAGCTGACTCTAAAAGTAATACCCGTGCTATAGATAGTTTGATTAATTATGAAACGGTTAAATATTTTACTAATGAAGAGTTTGAAGCGCGTGGTTACGATAAACAACTAGCGGGCTGGGAAGAGGCAAAAATGAAAAACAGAATGTCTCTATTTGCCTTAAATGGCGGTCAAGCATTTATTGTTTCATTCTCAATGACAGCAATGTTGGCATTAGCGGCATATCAAGTAACTTATCAGCAAATGACTTTAGGTGATTTTGTCTTGATTAACGCCTTTATGATGCAGTTATTTATTCCACTCAACTTTCTAGGTTTTGTCTACCGCGAAATAAAAGGCTCTTTAACCAATATTGAGCAAATGTTCGACTTAACAGGTAAAAAACCAAAAATTCAAGATGTAGTTGATGCAAGTGAATTGAATGTCGAACAAGGTGAAGTTTGTTTTAACAATGTTTCATTTGACTATAACGAAGAGCGCGCGATATTAAAGAATATTAACTTCACGATAAAGGCAGGTCAAAAGGTTGCCATCGTGGGCGAGAGTGGCTCAGGAAAGTCGACGTTAGTGAAATTATTGTTTCGTTTTTATGATTGTAAAAAAGGTACGATATCAATTGACGGTCAATCTATTGAACTAGTAAGCCAGCATTCGTTACGGAAAAATATAGGCATAGTTCCGCAAGATACCGTGTTATTTAATGAATCACTTTATGAAAATGTACTGTACGGTAACGTCAATGCCAGTAAACCTGAGGTGGAAAAAGCGATTGAGCTTGCTCACTTGTCAGCTTTTATTCAATCACTACCTCAAGGAGGAGAAACCGTGGTTGGTGAGCGAGGATTAAAACTCTCCGGCGGCGAAAAACAACGGGTTGCCATTGCCCGTACTATTTTGAAAAATCCGCCTATTTTAGTATTTGATGAAGCAACCTCGTCATTAGATAGTCATTCAGAGCAAGCGATTTTAACGGCAATTAAAGAAGTCGCCAAAGATCACACCAGCCTGGTTATTGCCCATCGCTTGTCGACGATTGTTGACGCAGACAATATTATTGTTTTACATCAAGGTGAATTAGTGGAGCAGGGTGATCATCATTCGTTGTTAACTCTACAAGGCTATTACTATAAAATGTGGCAATTACAACAAAATTCTAAAGATTAAGCAGTGGCTTGGGTGAACAACATTCTTGGTTAACTCAGCAATACGACCACGACTATAAAACATTGAAAATACAACAAAATTCTAAAGATTAAGCGTTAATACCGGAACATACAGGACAGAGAAAGTGGAAAATATCAATCATCCAGCCGTGGCTAAAACTAAGCAATGGCTTGAGCAGATCATCATCGGCTTAAATTTTTGCCCATTTGCGAAAAAAGAATTTGTTAACAATACCATTTGTTATCATGTTTGTGCTCAAGCTCGTTTAGAGAAAACGTTAGAAGAGTTCGCCGAACAATTAACTACTTTGGCTGAGCAGCCAGAGGTGGAAACAACACTCTTTATTTGTAGTTTAGGTTTTCGAGATTTTGAAGATTACCTAGACTTGGTTGATTATGCGAATGAGTTGCTGGTTGATTTAGGGTATGAAGGCATATTTCAAATTGCCAGTATGCATCCAGAATATATTTTTGAAGGCGAAGAACCCGATGATGCGGCAAATTATACCAATCGTTCACCGTTACCAATGCTGCATATCATTAGAGAAGCTAGCATGACTAAAGTATTGTCTGTGTATAATGAACCTGAAATGATCCCGGAAAATAATATCGCGCTCGCTCGTGAGAAAGGGGCGAAGTATTTTCAGCAAATTTTAAAGCAAATACATCGTCGCTAAATTCTTTCCAAACAAGGCAGATAATTTTGTATAATGTTTTTTTAGTTTTATCCAAATTAAGCTAAATATTGAATTCAAATAAATAAAGGTAGTTTCGTGGAAGAGCGCTCAATTTTACAAGTCGGTGGTAGTTTAGAAAAAGCAATAAAAGGTGAATATAACATCAACGTTAAGGCGGTGTTGACTGAAGCTTGGGCTAATACTAATAAAACCCGTATTTCAATTAATTTAGGACTACTTTTTTCATTATTCTTAGGAGTATTGGTTACCTTAGTTGTTAGTAGTTTTTTTGGTGGCATAGAGTCGGTATTTAAAGATCAGCAAGTAAGTTCCTTGTTAAATATTATTGTCACTTTGATGATCTATCCTTTTTTAGTGGGGGTAGAAATGATGGGCGTATTTCATGCTGTTGGATTAAAAACTAACCCCAAGTTGGTTTTTGCTTTTTTAAAGCGTGGTAGCTGGGTTGCGCTTTGTGCCTTATTGTCGTCTACAATCGTTACTATGGGGTTATCTTTATTGTATGTGCCTGGGATATATTTAGCAGTCGCTTTGTCGTTAGTATTACCGTTAGTGGTTGAGAAACGCCTTTCTCCATTGAAGGCGATAACTTTATCACTACAAGCGACACGATTTCAGTGGCATAACCTTTTTATAATTTATGCATTGCTGTTTTTAATGTTAGTGGCTACATTTTTACCTATCGCGTTATTAGCTAGTAGCAGTGTTTCAATGATTGGTGGTGTATTAACGTTATTTGCTCTGACTTATTTAGCGCCGTTATTTTATAATGTTAAGGGTATTTTGTACCGTGAGATATTTGGTATGCAGTTAAGTGTCGCTAAAGGTGATGAGGTTAAATCGGATATTACTTTTTCAGCGTAAATTTAAATATTGGTTAAAAGGACTTTTATAAATGCGCACAGCAAATATTTTTAAAATGTCGGTTTTGGTGTTATTTACTTTCGCTTTGATCAAACCTATTTTTGACGCCAATAAACATCGGCCGCTACCACTGCCTGAGAAAGTACAACCGAAAATTAAACCTAAGCTTGTTGAACATATTGAGAAGCCTCTGCATAACGTGAAACTGCCCGAATTTGCTGAAATACGTGATGTTAAACAAAAGAAAAGACAGTTTTTTAATTTTTTACGCCCGACAATTATTGCCGAAAATAAGCGTATTTCTGAACTACGTAAGCAAATATTGCTTGTCTTGGAAAAGCTTAAAGCTAAACAACCAATAACCACCCAAGAAAGTGAGCTAATTACCAAGCTTATTAAAAAATATAAAGTGGCTAAACGTTTGTCACCTTTAAACAAAGTACAAGAATTGACTAATCGCATCGATGTTGTGCCGAATGAGTTGGTATTGGTGCAAGCCGCGAATGAATCAGCATGGGGAACGTCTCGTTTTGCACGCATCGGTTTGAATTTCTTTGGAATTTGGTGCTATAAAAAAGGTTGTGGCATGGTGCCAAAAGGAAGAGATAAGGGGCTTAAACACGAAGTGGCGGCGTTTAAATCAGTTGAACAAGCGGTTAGTCATTATCTTTTAAATATAAATACCAATGGTGCTTATGTCGTTTTTAGAACAATAAGGGCGCAACTGCATCAACAGGAACAGCCATTATCGGCACAAATTCTGGTGACCGGATTATTGCCTTACTCACAACGAGGTACAGATTATGTCTTGGAAATTTCCGAGATGATCCGCCACAACCAAGTATATTTTGATGAAGCACAAAGTGATTAAGCTTGAACAGACTGTGATGGAGTTGTGTTCTAAGTTTAATTTAACGGGTATTAACCGACTATTCCCCCTCAATTTCGATATTTTCTAGTACACTTTGTAAACACTGAGTAAGTTCAACCACATCAATGGGTTTAGACAAGTGTTTATTAAAACCAACAGCCTTAGCTTTTTCTTTACTGCGGGTATCAACGTCTGCAGTTAAAGCAAAAATAGGCAATTTATCGAATTCAGGTAAGGAACGTATTAACTTGGTAGCTTCATAGCCATCTAATACTGGCATTTGGCAATCCATTAATATCACATCGACTTGATGTTGTTTTAAATGCCCAATCGCTAACTGGCCATTTTCGACTAAAGCAGCCTCAATGCCTAGTTTCTTTAACATGGTGTTAATCAATATTTGGTTAATTCTATTATCTTCTGCCACTAAAACTTTTAATTCAGACAGATTTTTGTGACATTTTTTTGCCAATTCTATTACGGGTGGCATATCTGTAATCAGAGGTTCAGCAATAGTTAACTGACATATGAAAGTAAATGTTGAACCTTGTCCCTCAATACTTGAAACATTAATATCTCCGTCCATTAGTTGACTCAATTTTTTCGATATGGTCAAACCTAGTCCGGTACCGCCAAAATTTCGTGATGTTGATGCATCGGCTTGGGTAAAAGGACTAAATATATTAGCAAGGTTTTTTTCTATTATGCCGATGCCACTATCTTTTACTTGAATTTGGATATGCGCTTTATTCTCAGACTTTGTCAATAAATCAGCGGTTAAACTCACTCCGCCATGTTGAGTAAATTTCATCGCATTGCCACACAAGTTCATCAATATTTGTTCGATACGCGTTTGATCACCCTTAACAAACATTTGCTCAGGTAGGTTATCAATGAGATCCCAGCTAAGGGCTTTGTCGGATGCTTGAACCTCAAATATGCTAAAAATTCGTTTAAAAACTAAATGTAGATCAAAAATTTCATTATTGAGCAACAGTTTACTGGACTCAATCTTTGATATATCAAGGATGTCATTGACGATATGTAAAAGTAAATCTGAAGATATCGAAATTTTATCAATGAAAGATTTTATTTCTTTGATATCAGTAGAGCCTTGTGCCAGCCTAGAGAAACCAACTACCGAATTCATTGGCGTACGTATTTCATGGCTCATATTTGCCAAGAACTGGCTCTTTGCTTTATTGGCGTTATTTGCTTCCTTAACGGCCTTTTTAAGCGACTCAGTACGAAGGTTGACAATACTATCTAAGGCTAATTGACGATTATTCATTAAAAGCAGCGAAGTAATAATGGTAATAACAATCACCACTAGGAAGACATATAAAAGTAAAAACTCCTCACTTTTATTGTTAATAACAAATTTTTGGTTAACAAGTAAGTTAAAGTTCCACTTTTGACCGGCAATGGAAAAAGTGTCGGTAAACCTTTCTATATCTTCAGTTGATGCTAGTTTTCCTTCTTCGCTTTTTTTCGAGTTTGTCAGGAACGGTAGCTGTTTACCTTGCTCAAAAACTTCATAATTGAATAATTGGTGTTGTTGTTTTGTAAAGGCATTAGTGAGAATCTTTTCGGCCAAAAATACCGCGGTAGCAAATCCTTTCAAACGTTTGTTTCCTTCATCTAATGGATGTTGCTCAAATACGGGATAAAATAATAAAAACGCGGGTTCTTCTTTGTATGATTGTACTAATTGAATGATGGGGGTTGCTTTAGGTTGATAACTTTCCATCGCACTCTTGAGTGTTTGTTTACGTGACGGATTAGAAAATACATTGAACCCTACTGCTTTTTCGTTTCCTTGTTCGGGACTAATTAACCTTACATAAACTATTGGATCACCTTTTTGTAAAGGTTCTCCTTTGATTGAGGAATTATTTTCATGAATTAACTCGAGTTCAACTTCATGAAGTGATTTTTGTTGTTGGGTAATAATAGGATTCCATGACATGGCTTTAACCGCCGTAGAACTTTCAATAACACTGTTAACATATTGACTAAATGATTCTTTGTTTAAGTTGGGAGTATTTTGAATAAATATAGCTAAATTTATTAGTTGATTGATGCCTCCGTTTATTTGACGGTGAATGCCATTTTCTATGATTTTAGCTTCTTTGTTGATAAGTTTATGTGAATTATCCCCCAATTTAGTTACCGAGTATAATGTGATTAAAATAGTCAATAGAAATAGTGCTACCACTGAACTTAATATAGTGATCCTTGATTTTCGCTGATGACTTTTTATTTGCTTATAGTTAAGTAAACACAGTAAAAATGGTGCAACAAATAAGACACCTAAGGAATCACCTAACCACCAATAAATCATATTCAGTTGAAAATTATCAAAACTATGTGATGGACTCAGCATACTTAAAGCAAATACACCGATACTTGAAGAAATCAGATTAATTAGAATGCCAACAATAAATACAAAATAGATCGATTTTGAGTTTTGCCATTGCTCAAATGGGTTGCCTAACCAATATCTTAATATACTTGCACCAACAATGGCCTGTAACATTGTACCTGTGGCAATGATCAAGTTTTGGATGCCTATAACAGAAAAAACATAACTCATTTCAAAGTCTGGAGCAAAAGCAAAATTAAATATAAATGAAGCTAAAAATACCGCAGGAAAAAACTTCCACCACCATAAATAACAGCCAATAAGGGCAATGCCAGCAGGTAGCCAAATGGGAATGATCAGGCTTTGAAAAGAAATGGAAGGAAGTATTAGACCAAAAAGGATATAACTTAGAAAATAAATTACATACCACAATCTGGTGTTTTTAATGGTAGGAATGATTTTAATTCAGCCTATATTTTATCCTTTTAGTACATAAGTGTAACTATAGATGAGCATATGGTTTTCATCAAACTGAACAAGCAAGCTTTTGATAATAAAACGATATTAATTTATTGTTTAATTTCAATAATGTCGAGCTCATTATTGACTAAATGAAGCTTATTGTCTGGTTTCACTTGAGTTAATTCATCTGCTTGATCAAATGCCAAGTCACCACCGTCAATGATGCCTGAGTCTTTGGTAATCGACTTAAAATCAAAGAGCTCAGCATCACATAAATGTGATGGAACAATGTTTTGCATCGCAGTAAACATCGATTCTATTCTGCCGGGGAATTTTTCATGCCAATCATTAAGCATTTGTTTTATGTTTTGTCGCTGTAAATTCGGCTGTGAACCACATAAATTACAAGGAATAATAGGAAAGAATTTTAATTGTGCGTACTGGATCAGTTCAGCTTCTTTGCAAAAGGCGAGAGGGCGGATAACAACTTGCTCGCCATTGTCAGAAACTAACTTTGCCGGCATCGCTTTCAATTTTCCGCCATAGAACATGTTAAGCATCATGGTTTCAATCATATCGTCACGGTGATGTCCCAGTGCTACTTTTGTCGCTCCTAGCTCTTTAGCCGCTTTATACAATATTGCTCGTCTTAATCTTGAGCATAAGCTACAGGTAGTTTTACCTTCAGGAATTTTTTCCTTAACAATGGCATAAGTATTTTCTTCAACAATTTTATATTCTACACCTAAGGACTCAAGATAATTTGGTAATACATGCTCTGGAAACCCTGGCTGTTTTTGGTCAAGGTTAACCGCTATTATATCAAAATGTATTGGGGCGGATTGTTTTAATAACATCAGTATCGACAATAGCGCATAACTGTCTTTACCACCGGATAAACACACCATAATACGATCACCATCTTCAATCATATTGTATTTGGCGATTGCCTTGCCAACATGGCTTCTGAGTCGTTTTTCTAATTTTGTTAATTGTGTCTTTTGTTGTGCAGTTAACGACGAAGATGATAATTCAGTTTGCATGAAGGCACTCAATGGCAGTTTAGGTGATATTTCGACGCGTATTATATACAAAGTGCCAGCTAAGATAAATCTTAACTGACACTTTGTTAAAGGAAGGGAATTAGTGGGCTAAAGGTGAAACATAGCCGTCAGGTTTTAAAGCCAAAAGATCACAGTTTAAACGATCAATAACATGCTCTGCGGTATTTCCTATTAAAGCGGCGGAAAAGCCTGTTCTGCCAATGGTGCCTAAAATCACTAATTCAGCGTCATATTCATTGGAAAGTTTTTCAATAACATCTTCAGGCAAACCTTCTTTAACATGGGTGTTTTCATCTTCAATATCAAAAGCATGTGCGTGACTTGCCATCGCATCTTTATGATGATTAAACATCGAATCATTGTATTCGCTGGCATTAAACTCAGGAATTTCTATCGCAATATTAACGGGGGTACCAGGAAAGGAGTTAACTAAATGAACATTTGCTACTATTAATTTGGATAAGTTAACCGCTTCTTCAGTTATCTTATTATTTAAAGATTGATGTTCCTCTTCATCACTACCAACATTGATAGCGGCAATAATATTGCCATTACTTGGCCAAGAATGCTCTTTCACTAATAATACTGGGCATGGGCACTTTCTCAGGATATGCCAATCAGTAGGGGTAAATATGACTGATTTAAGTTTATCGTGTTGGTGGGTACCTTTGATGACTATGTCGTAGCCATGGTTTAATACTTGTTCAATAATGGGTTCAAAAGGGCGGTTATGCCAAATAACTTTGTGATCAATCACTAAGTTTTCATGCTGAATATCTTCAATTATATCGTTTAACCATTGAATGCGATCATTGATTAATGATTGCCGCATAGCTTCACGCTCATCGCTTGAAAGCATGGTGGTCATTTCATAAGAAAAATCATAAATGGAAAGAAAAGCCGTAATCGTTGCTTTGGTCTTATTGGCAAGTTCAACAGCACGTTTAAGTGCTTTTTGATCATCAGTAGTAGGATCTATTATCGCTAATATTTTTTGATATTTTTCCATGATCTGCTCCAATTATATTCAAATTGGTGTAATTCCTTCTTGAGTATAGCGATAATATATAGACGTTGCCAATCAAGATGTTTTTATAAAAACAACTCCATATAAGCAAGCTTTAAAGTCATACAACCGTAAATGATTAATAGAATGGCCATCACTTTTTTAACAATCTTGTGTTGAATAAGTTTTTGTATTTTAACAATGCCCAATGAAGTGGTTAATAAAGCGGGTAAGGTACCTAAGCCAAAACAGCTCATGATCAATGCTCCGTTAACAGCGCTGCCGCTGGCAAGTGACCAAGTAAGTGTTGAATATACCAAACCGCAGGGCAGCCAGCCCCATAAGCCGCCTAAAAACAATGCTTTTTGTATCGAATTAACCGGGATGAGTTTTTGACTTAACGGTGAAATGTATTGCCAAAGCTTTTTACCTATAAATTCAATTTTTGTTAGCCACATCAGCCATTGGCCCATATAGAGGCCAAGCAAGATTAAAAATATTCCGGCGATTACTTTTAGTCCGGTTATTGGCAAACCGATATTTTTAACCACTAAAGAGCCAGTAAACCCTGCAATACCACCGATGAGGGAGTAGGATAAAATTCGACCTAAGTTATAGCTGAATATATATTTGAAATTACTGCCTTGTTCTTTGGGTAAAGCTGATGTGAGCATAGTGGTAATGCCACCACACATGCTAATGCAATGGCCAGAACCCATTAATCCAATGATGAAGGCGGAAAAAAAATCTATTTGCATGATGAGTTATCAGCAGTTTTATCATCTTTTGGCGAGCTATTAGAGTTTTGTGCCTCTGAAGCCGATGTTGTTACTTGGTCTTTTTGCTCATCATCAAAAAGAATGCTTAACCCTTGTTTTTCAAGATCTTCAAATTGGTCTGTTTTCACCGCCCAAAAAAACAAGTAAATACCGATAGCCGTCAGTAAAATTGCAATCGGGATCAAAAAGTAAATTATGCTCATTTTATTCTCCTCAATTTACCTTTAATAATCTTAATGAATTTGTGATCACTAACAAAGAGCTTAAAGACATACCAATAACGGCCATATATGGTGTGATATGACCCGAAACGGCTAGTGGTAAAACAATAGCGTTATAGGCGAAAGCCCAGCCATAATTTTGCCAAACGATATGTTTAGTTTTAATGGCAACGTTTTGTAGGGTGTTAATGGCGCTGAGTTTATTATTAAGTAGTATGACATCTGCGCCACTTTTTGCTAAATCTGTTCCCGCTCCCATTGCCAAAGAGACATGGGCGGCACCAAATACCGGCGTATCATTAATACCATCACCAACCATGGCAATGGTTTTATCGTTTTGAAGTGATGTTATCTTGTCCATTTTATCAACGGCACTCAATTGGCTATAGACCTTGTTGATATCGACGTGATGTTGTACCCGTTGACATCCGATTTGATTGTCACCCGATAACATCATTGTGTTTATCTGTTGTTGATGCAGTGAATTAATCAGTTGTTTGGCATCTGAGCGGATATCATCTTGTAAACTTATTATCGCCACAAGCTGATTATCAATCGCTAACAAGCATTGTGCGTGGGCAAAGAGCACAACTTGTTCGTGACTTATTACGCCTAATTCATGTAGCCATGCCGGCTTACCTACAACTAGCTCTTTATCAGCTATGTTACCCGTGATACCAGCACCTGAAATAACTTCAACGTTTGTAACTTGGTGATTTACATCACGGTAACTATGGAACGCTTTAGCAATTGGATGTTCTGAATGTGACTCAAGCGCGGCAATGAAAGCTAAGATTTCAGGGTGAGAGTATTGGTTATCCATAACGACTATTTCATCAATAACAAAATCACCCGTTGTTAAGGTACCTGTTTTGTCAAAAGCAAAACAATCTATCTCAGGAAAAGTTTCTAAAACATGAGGCGATTTTATCATGATGCCACTACGATTTAAACGCGTGGTGGCACATGTCAAAGCCGTGGGGGTAGCCAATGATAATGCGCATGGGCAAGTTGCTACAAGCACTGACAAAGTGATCCAAAAGGCTTGTTCAGGTAGGTGTTGTTGCCAATAAATAGCACTCGCTATGGCACTCGATAAAATCACGGCGACAAAGTATTGCGCTATTTTGTCTGAGCGTTGAGCTATTTTGGGTTTATGTGTTTGCGAAGCTTCACTCATCCTGATTAATTGGCTTAAAAAACTCTGGCCACTGGCGTGTTTTACTTCAACGGTGAGATTACCATCACCGTTAATTGTCCCGGCATAAACTTCTGCGCCACTACTTTTACTTATAGGTAATTGCTCACCAGAAAGCATCGCTTCATTTATTTGGCTCTTGCCTGAAATAATAATGCCGTCTGCTGGAATCGTTTCACCAGGTTTGACTATCACGTGATCAAAGGGCTGCAATTTTCTAGCAATAACATATTCTTCTTTGTTATCAGTACCATCAGCGTTACGAATGATACGAGTAGCGGTCATCGGCATTAATTTAAGTAAATTTGCTGATATTTCCGCGGCTCGGTTTCTGGCTCTAAATTCCAAGAATTTACCTATCAGTAATAAAAAGGTAAACATGGCAACGGATTCAAAATACACTTCACCACTGTGGCTAAACGTTGCCCAGCAGCTGGCAATAAACGCTAAAATAATAGCAATAGCAACAGGAACATCCATGGAGAGTCGATGGGCCTTTAAGGCACTAATCGCACCGCTATAAAACGGCCATGCACCATAAGAGACGATAGGAATTGTTAATATGAGGCTAACCCAACGAAGATAGATAAGGTTGTGAGCAGACATATCTGAAAACGCGCCAAAATAGAGCCCGCTGGCAATCATCAATACTTGCATCATTAAAATGCCAGAGATTCCCAAACGTCTGATAAAGGCTTTGCTTCGTCGCTGGTTTGCTTCTTCAACTTGGCTCGCCTTAAAAGGCAGGGCATGATAACCAACCTTGTCGATGGCGATTAATATTTGACTGAGTTTAAGTTGTTTGTCTTGCCAACGTACGGTTGCTCTTTGTGTTGTCGCATTTACCGTGATGTTCTCAATGCCTGAGACTTTCAGCAACTGCATTTCAATTAACCATGCACAGGCGGCACAATTGATACCTTCAATGCTTAAAATGGTTTCTTTAAGCTCGCCATCTTTAAAGGTGAACTCATCTTGTAAGTTCTCATCATCGAGTAATTGTGATTTTATTAGTTGTTCAGGTAATAAACTTTCACCTTTTTGCGCGGAACTGCTGCGAAAGCGATAATAATCGCTGAGGTTATTTTCACTAATCGTTGTAGCTACGGCTTGGCATCCTACGCAACACATCGCTTGTGGTACATCATTTAAGGTGACAAAAAGTGAAGTTCCTTGAGGGATGGGTTCATCACAATGAAAACAAGATTCAGACATAGCTACTTTGATCAGAAAAGTTAATTGGCTTCAATTGTTCGAGGAACAATATCAATAAAGCTTGATTGAGGCAGAGTGATTGTTTTTTGTATTTTCCAATGATCTTCAAAGGGGGTAATGGTGATACGCCATTTCCCTGTTACATCTTGATTAACGATCTGTCTAAAGTTACCTGAGCCGTCGGCGGTCATGGCAAAATAGAAATCTTTTTCTTGTTGAGTTGAGTGATAAAAATTAACGTTCAGCAAGGGGAATTCTTTATCAATGCCCGTTGGTTTAATGACTAATTCATTATTCTCGAGTTTAAGCGCAAAAGCCATACCGAGCTTTTGTGCCATTTTAACTTTGGATATTTCAAGGTTAATCGCTTTACCTTTTTTATAATAATCACCAACCACCAAAGGATCTGGATCATTATTAGCGATAATAAAGGTCGAAATTCCCGCAACAACAGCACAAAAGGGCAGAAAAAATACGAACCATGCCCATGGCTCTTTATACCAAGAAGTTTTCATGTTTTTACTTATTACTCATTAAAGTAGGGGGATTATACCAATTTCATTAAATTAGTATAAGAACAGACGGTGATAAAATAAAAACTCTATTTCTTGAAATGGTATTTCAGCTAAAAGCCTTTGTTTATAAAAAGTGTAGGTCGGAATTTATTCAGACATTTTGTTAGGCTAAAGCCCAACCTACAACAGCTTTTAGTCTTGAGACAAACTATAAACGTAGGCGCTGATAACATGCACTTTTTGTTCACCTAAAATATCTTGCCATGCCGGCATTACCCCAGCGCGACCATATTTTATTGATTGTTCTACACCACGTTGTGTAGGACTGTATAACCAGATATTGTCAGTTAGGTTAGGCGCCCCAAGAGCAATGCCCATTGCTGCGCTACCTTGACCTTTGTCGCCATGACAACTGGCACACATTGCAAAGTTTTCCTGACCAGACTTAGCTGATTCAGCGTCGACTTCACGACCACTTAAACTCAGCACATAGGCAGCCATATCTTTAACACCTTGATCACCACCTAAGGCAGATTCCCAAGCCATCATACCTTGAGCTTTACGACCATGCATGATGCTTTGTTTGATTTGTTCAGCAGAGCCACCATATAACCAATCTTTATCGGCTAAATCAGGGAAGCCAGTAGTTCCACGTGCATCAGAACCATGACATTGTGAACAGTTTTGAATAAATAAACGCTGACCTACTTTTAAGGCGGCTTCGTCAGACGCCAAATCTTCAATACTACGGGCTGCAAAAGCGTTAAAAATTGGGCCAAACCTAGCATCTGCCGCTTTAACTTCCATATCGTATTGAACAATTAAATTATTCTCTTTGGCGTTGAGCGCTTTTGCTTTTGACTCTTCAATATTCAAGATACCTTGGTTTGAGCTTGACCAGTCAAAGAGACCTTTATAATTACCTAATCCAGGGTACATCAGTAAATAACCAAATCCCCAAACAATAGTCACTAAAAAGAACGTACTCCACCATTGTGGTAAAGGGTTATTTAATTCTTCGATGCCATCAAAGCTGTGCCCCATTGACGCACCTTCTTCAACACCAGCAAAGTTCTTTGAACACCAACGTAATAACAGGTAACACCCTACTAAAGTACCTAAAGTAAGTACGGTGATCCATATACTCCAGAAGCTAGACATTATTATTAGTCTCCTGTTTTTTAGCTATTTCTTTGTGATCTTCTTCAAAAATAGAATTTGCTGCTTCATCAAAGCCAGACTGACGTTTCTTACTGTAAGACCACACCACAATAATGATAAATAATGCCATTATTAATAACGCGATTAACCCTCTTAGGGTGCCATAATCCATAGTCATCATTTCAACGCATGGCCAAGAGACTGTAAATATGCAATCAATGCGTCCATTTCTGTTTTCCCTTTTACATCGGCTTTTGCACCGGCAATATCTTGGGCAGAATAAAGTGGAATAGCATTACCTTGCTCGTCTTTATGGCTTCGATTACGGGTTAAGAAATTAAAGGTTGTTAATTTCTTTGCCGTTAATTCGCCATCAAGGGTATTTTCAGCCAGCCATTTAAACGATGGCATATTTGACTCAGGAACAACCGAGCGAGGGTCAAGTAAATGAGCACGATGCCATGCATCACTATAACGACCACCAACACGAGCCAAATCAGGCCCAGTACGTTTAGAACCCCATAAAAATGGATGTTCCCAAACGTGCTCACCTGCTACAGAGTAATGTCCATAACGTTCAGTTTCAGCACGGAAAGGGCGGATCATTTGACTGTGACAAACATTACAGCTTTCCCGAATATAGATATCACGACCTTCCATTTCTAAGGCGGTATAAGGACGTAAGTTATCTACTGGTTGAGTGGTTTCTTTTTGAAAAAATAACGGTGTTACTTCAACTAAACCACCAATGCTAATTGCTAAAATAGTGAAGATGAAAAACAAACCAACATTTGTTTCAACTTTTTCATGTTTATTAGTCATGTTGTTTCTCCTTATGCTGCTTCAATTGCTTTTAGACTTCCGTCTTTAGCATCAATGGTTTTAAACATGTTGTAAGCCATAAGAATAAAGCCAGCAACGACTAATACACCACCGACAAAGCGGATAAAGTAAAATGGATAAGAAGCCGTTAAACTTTCAACAAAGCTATAAGTTAAGGTACCGTCAGTATTTACCGCACGCCACATTAACCCTTGCATAACACCAGATATCCACATCGCAACGATGTATAAAATAATGCCAGTAGTATGCATCCAAAAGTGAACATTAATTAATTTGATACTATACATGCGGCCTTGGTTAAATAGCACAGGGATAAGATGATACATAGCACCAATAGATACCATAGCAACCCAACCTAGCGCACCCGAATGAACATGACCAATGGTCCAGTCAGTATAATGAGATAACGCATTCACTGATTTAATTGCCATCATGGGACCTTCAAAGGTCGACATGCCATAAAAAGATAACGATACAATTAAAAAGCGAAGAATAGGATCATAGCGAAGTTTATGCCATGCCCCTGAAAGGGTCATGATACCGTTGATCATTCCACCCCAAGAAGGTAAGAATAAAACGATAGACATTACCATACCCACAGATTGAGCCCAATCTGGTAGTGCGGTGTAATGTAAATGGTGAGGACCGGCCCAAATATAAAGCGAAACCAGCGCCCAAAAATGAACAATAGATAAACGATAAGAATAAACAGGACGCTCTGCTTGTTTAGGAACAAAGTAATACATCATGCCTAAGAAACCAGCGGTTAATAAGAAGCCTACGGCGTTATGACCATACCACCACTGCATCATGGCATCAATGGCACCCGAGTAAATGGAGTAAGACTTCATCATCGATACTGGGATCACCATACTATTACCAATATGTAATACCGCAACCGTTAATATAAAGCCGCCAAAGAACCAATTAGCTACATATATATGTGAAACTTTACGTTTAATTAAAGTACCAAAAAATACAATTGCATAGCTGATCCATACCACAGCAATAAGAATATCAACCGGCCATTCTAACTCAGCGTATTCTTTACTTGAGGTGTAACCAAGTGGGAGAGTGATCACAGCTAAGACAATAACGGCTTGCCAACCCCAGAAAGTGAAAGATGCAAGGCTGCCACCAAATAAAACAACTTTACAGGTACGTTGTACAACATAGTAAGAACAAGCGAACAACGCACTGGTACCAAAAGCGAAAATAACCAAATTGGTATGAAGTGGGCGTAAACGAGAATAGGTTAACCAAGGTGTATCAAAGTTTAAGGCTGGCCAAATTAATTGAGCCGCAATAATGACACCAACAAGCGTTCCTACAATTCCCCATATTACTGTCATCACAGTAAACTGACGTACAACATCAAAGTTGTAGTCTACTGATGACGTATTATTTTGAGTCATGTTATGATTTCCGCAATTAGAATGATTTAAGTATTTCGGGTCCATACTCGTTTAACGTTAAAAGAGGTGATCTTTTTTATAGTAAACGGACAGTTAAATGCTGGTGCTGTAATAGTTATAGACTAAAAAACACACATTTACACAGCGTATGACTAACCCGCGCGCATAATAGACATTCAGCTATGAAAAGTCACCTAAGAAAAAGCTTAAATTTGTTATAAATCAAAAAAAAATGCAGATATGTTTAAAAAGCCACCAAAAAACCTTGGGATCCGCATTTTTAAAGACTTAGTTCTACAACTTAATGATATAAGATATGAAAATTAACCATTTTACTTATTTACTTATTTTAGCATGCCTATACGGATGTTCTCCTCAATCGAATAATAACAGCGTTTACGTTAAACCTGTTTGCATTTCATCACAAAGTGAGTGCATTAAAAATACCCCTTGGGGAGAGGTCAGTATTCGATTCAATGTTGATGAAATTGTCAGCGAAACTTCTTTTAAAGTAGTTTTAGAGGTGGAAAATGCCAAACAAAATCTACATATTACGGGGTATTTGGAAGGAAAAGACATGTACATGGGTAAAATACCACTTTTCTTTGAGAGTAGACAGCAAATGTACAGCTCAAATGTACTGATTGGTAGTTGTGCCGAACCTAAAATGATATGGCGAATGTGGCTAACGATTACCGAGGAAAAGCAAGATAAAATACATCAAGCTAAAGCGGTTGAAACACAGTTTTTTATCGACTTTACCAGTAGTAGAAATTAGCTATATTCTTGAAAAAATACATTCTCCTTCTATTTTAAGTGATAAAACTCCGCCAAACATATGTTAATGATTTGTTAATGGCAAAGTTGCTGTGTCAGTGTTATCTTAAATTTCAATTGACTGTCCTAACCTAATATTTATTACAAATAATAAATAAGCCATGAATAGGAATCTTAAATGAATGGCTAAGTTTTAATAACAAAAATAACGCACAGCATTTTTGTCAGAAACTCATGTTTTACTGGCAAAATATTAAGGAATATAACTTTATGTTTGATATATCGGTATCCTCTCGCAGTGAAGAAGAAATTTCTCGCATTGTCGCCCACGCATTAACAAACCAGCAAAAACGTGCTTGGTTATTTCAAATGGGCCAACAACGAGCCAACGGGGCAAAAGAGGTAGAAAAACTCAGCCGATTTTACCATGCAGATAGTAAGTATAGTCTTGATAAAGTACCTTCTCGTTATCCAATGGAGTTGGTTTACACCAAAAAAGTTCCTTGTAAGCGGTTCGCAGGACACGCTACTTGTTTGCATGAAATTTATGGTGTTAAAGCAACACGAACTACTCAATTGCAACGTTTAATGCCGGGTAAAGTGTTAAAAAAACACTCTAGTAAAGTATTCTCCTGTGCTAAATATGTGCTTAAAGAAGGCATTAAAAAAAGTGCCCGTTTACTTGTTCCTGGTCTTTCTGAAGTTTCAAAAGGTGCATCAGCATTAAACCAAGGCAATAAAGCAAGCTCCCTCTATTCAGACGCTGATACCTTGGCACGGGTTATTCGTTTTGTAGACAATCAAAGAGGTAAGCTGGACGCCGAAACGAAAAAAATCTGGAAGTTATGGGATGATATAGATAAGTCGGTACTTTTTTATCTACATATTATCACCCCCTATGAAATTGCTGAAAATAAAGGCGATGATGCAGAAGAAAAACCTTTTAGCCGCGCTTGTTTTTCTAACAAAAGCTTTGTACACATTGAAGCGATGAAACCATTCATTAAGGATTTTGAAAGTGCCGTTACTAAAGGGTTGGGTGGGGAAATAAAAACCTTTATCAAAGGCGATATTATGCGTAAAGCTGGCCTTTCTTATGGCTACGGCTTGAATTTTCATTTGCATAACCAAGCTGCTGGTGATGAACAACTGGATGAAACCGTTAAATTCGGCACTGACTTAGCCATGTTTAAAGCAGGCGCTTGGGTGGCGATGAAAGAGTAACATTGACTTGTGATCTCAACATTTCATGCATAAAATGCTCTGCTTTCACTATTCATGGTTCAATTAATGGTTGATTACACAGCTTTAGCTATATTTATTCCAACATTCTTCTTTGTCAGTATCACTCCTGGGATGTGCATGACCTTAGCGATGACTCTAGGTATGAGTGTTGGTGTCCGTAGAACCATGTGGATGATGATGGGTGAGGTTATTGGCGTCGCGTTAGTCGCCATTGCAGCTGTAATAGGTGTTGCTTCAATCATGTTGAAATACCCAGATGTTTTTACCATAGTAAAATATCTGGGTGGTCTTTATCTCGCTTATATCGGTCTGCAAATGTGGCTATCAAAAGGCAGCATGACCATCTCCAATGAAACCCAAAGCAATGTCAATCGAGTAACGTTATTTAACCAAGGCTTATTCACTGCAATATCAAACCCTAAAGGCTGGGCCTTTATGATCTCCTTGTTACCTCCATTCATTAATATCGAAAAAGCCGTAGCTCCTCAGCTAACTTTATTGGTGGTCATTATTATGATCTCTGAATTTGTCTGCATGATGGTTTACGCTTGTGGTGGTAAAACCCTTCGGGTGTTTCTATCTAAAGGCGACAATGTTAAATTGATGAATAGAATTGCCGGAAGCCTGATGGTGGGTGTTGGCGCATGGTTAGCTTTTGGCTAGCATGTATTGGTAACCTTGTTTAAATCCAATTAAATTTGCAATAAAAAAGAGAATGTTATGGCTGAAGAAACTATTTTTTCAAAAATTATAAGACAAGAAATCCCCACACCTTTGTTATATCAAGATGAACTTGTTACCGCCTTTCGTGATATATCACCACAAGCAAATAGTCATATCCTAATCATTCCTAATAAGCTGATCCCTACGGTTAATGATGTCGAACAAGACGACGAGTTAACTTTGGGACGGATGATCACCGTTGCCAAACGTTTAGCTAAGGAAGAAGGTATTGATGAGGAAGGTTACCGTTTGATCATGAATTGTAATCAACATGGTGGCCAAGAAGTTTATCACATTCATATGCATTTAGTTGGCGGTCAGCCATTAGGTAAAATGCTAAACCTTTAAATTGTTAATGTATGAAACATTTGTAGGTTGGGCTTTAGCCTAACAAGTTGTCTGTAGCAATTATTTACGGAAACAGCGCCATACACTATTTCATACATTTAAATGAGATAAAATGCGTGAAAGCTACGATTAGTGGTAATGCGGAATGGTTTTTGCTGATTCATAATTAATAATAACGTTACCAAGTAGGTATTTTGTGTGAAGTGGGCAAAATTTGTAGAAGATAGAAATAAATTATTCTGGTTTGTACATAGTGCAGGTTGGTTTGGTTTTGCTTTAGTATCTTACTTAAGTTCTTTATTACATGACTTACGTGATATTTTTATCGTGATCATATTTTTAAATGCTTATGCTGGTTGGTTGTTCAGTATCCCGCTACGCTATATCTATTTGAAAATTTGGAATTATCACCCAATCAAAGTTGCAACGTATGTCATTGTAACTTCAGCCGTTACCGGTTTGCTGTGGCAAATTGTACAAAATATTAATCATTGGGAAATATACAAACACGGCTATCGTCCTGATCATTATATTTATTACAGCAAAAACTTTTTGTTTTCATTTTCAATCATGCTGAGCTGGAGTTTATTGTATTTTGGTAGTAAATATTATCAGATGCTGCAACGTGAACGACAAAATGTTTTACAAGCCAATACAGTGGCTCACCAAGCGCAACTGAAAATGTTGCGTTATCAACTAAATCCGCATTTTTTATTTAATACTTTAAATGCTATTTCAACGCTAATTTTAATTAAAGACAATACTACAGCCAACGGTATGGTCACAAAGTTGAGTGAATTTCTTAGATATTCATTGGATAAAGACCCAATGAAAAAAGTGACTTTAGAAAATGAATTACAAGCATTGAAGCTTTATTTGGATATTGAAAAGGTCCGTTTTGAAGAACGTTTACAAGTTGAATTTAATGTTGGTGATGAATGTGATTTAGCCTTAGTGCCAAGCATGATTTTACAACCGATCACCGAAAATTCAATTAAGTACGCCATCGCAGTGCAGGAAGAGGGCGGTACCATTACCGTTAATGTTAATAAATTTGGCAATGATTTATTGTTGGAAGTTGCTGATAATGGTCCCGGCGCCGAGATAAAAAATGGTAACTTGTTTCGTGAAAATGGTGTTGGCTTAGCGAATAGCCGTGAACGGTTACAAGCGCTTTTTGGCGATAACTTTTCACTTGTTGTTTCCAATAATACACCTAACGGTGTTAAGGTAAACATAAGGATGCCATATGAATTGGAAACGGATAAATGAGTAAAGTATTATCAACAATCATCGTTGATGACGAAGCCTTGGCTCGTAAAGGTTTAGCAATTAGATTACAAGAACATCAAGACATTAATGTTATCGCAGAATGTAGTAATGGTAGAGAAGCAATCGAAGCCGTTAGAGCCTATCAACCAGAGCTGATGTTTCTGGATATTCAAATGCCTGGTTTAGACGGCTTTGAAGTGGTGAACTCCATTTTAGAGCAAGGTCTTGAATTACCTATGGTGGTTTTTGTTACTGCTTTTGATCAATATGCTTTAAAAGCCTTTGAAGTTCATGCTTCTGATTATTTACTTAAACCAGCTGATGAAATACGTTTAGCACAAACTTTAGACAAGATTCGTGAAAAGCTTATTGGTGAAGAAAATACTTTACATAAGAATAAGTTAGTACGATTAGTCAGTGATGTTACGGGTAATAATTGTGCTGATATTTTGCATGACTTAGAGCATAACAACCCTGTAGCCATTTCTCATTACTCTGATGTGCTCGCCATTAAAGATGCCGGGGAAACGAGTCGTGTTCCGGTTAAAGACATTATGTGGATAGACGCTGCGGGCGATTATATGTGTGTTCATACCAATGAGAATACTCATATTTTACGTAAAACCATGAAGCAGCTTGAAGAGGTCTTAGATCCTAAACAATTCATACGTAGCCATCGCTCAACTATCGTGAACAAAAACTATGTTGAAAAATTCTGCTCGCAACTTAATGGCGAGTATTATTTAGTGATGAAGAACGGCAAAGAACTCAAAGTTAGTAGAAGCTACAAAGAAAAAGTAAAACAAGGGGTTACGGCCTAACCTACCTGCTGAACAAAAATACAAAAAAGGGAAAAGCTCGCGCTTTTCCCTTTTTTAATGTCTTGTAGCAGAATAATTATTCTGACCCTTGTTAGGTTAAAACCTAACCTACAGGAGAGTTAATTATTTAGCTAAGTGACTCTTTTTAACGGTTAGTACTTTCAAGGTATTTGATGCACCAACAGTTTCCATTAAATCACCATGAGTAAAAATAACTTTGTCACCGACTTCAAGTTCTGATTTTTCAATCATTGCTTTTAATACATCATTTGAAAGCTCATCGTTATTACTTTTCGTTGAATCAAACTCTACCGGATATACACCGCGATAAATAGCCGTTTTATTTAACGTTTTAGCATGACGAGATAATGAAAATATCGGTAAGCCTGAGGTGATACGAGACATTAATTTGGCCGTATGACCAGACTCAGTTAAGGCAATAATCGCTTTAACACCGTCTAAATGGTTTGCCGCATACATTGCTGAAAGTGCGATTGTTTCAGATATTTCAGAAAAAACCATCTCAATACGATGTCCTGAAGTATTGACTAAACGATGAGTTTCAGCGCCTAAACAAACGTCTGACATCGCTTTAACGGTTTCTATAGGATAACTACCAGCAGCGGTTTCCGCAGAAAGCATCACGGCGTCGGTACCATCTAATACCGCATTTGAAACATCCATCACTTCAGCACGTGTAGGCATAGGTTGAGTGATCATGGTTTCCATCATTTGTGTGGCAGTAATAACGACACGATTCAATTGACGGCTACGGGCTATAATATGTTTTTGCTTACCAACAAGCGCTGCATCACCAATTTCAACACCTAAGTCGCCACGTGCAACCATAACTACGTCAGACGCTAAAATAATACCATCTAAAATTTTGTCATCATTTACCGCTTCAGCACGCTCAATTTTTGATACTAATCGTGCATCACAACCAGCTTCTTGCGCGAGTAAACGAGCTTCACGCATATCCGCAGCGTCACGAGGGAAGGAAACCGCAAGAAAATCAACATTAATTTTTGCAGCTGTCTTAATATCGGCTTTATCTTTTTCTGTTAAGGCAGGAGCGGTTAAACCACCACCTTGACGGTTAATGCCTTTATTGTTTGATAATGGACCACCAACGGTTACTTCTGTAAAAACTGAAGGACCTTTAGTACTGAGTACTTTTAACTGCACACGGCCATCATCAAGTAATAAAATATCGCCATCATTCACATCTTCTGGCAACTTTTTATAATCAATACCCACTTTTTCTTGGCAACCTTCGCCTTTTTCTAATGTGGCATCTAACTCAAATTTATCACCAATGTTAAGTTGGATTGGACCATTTTTAAAGGTAGATACACGGATTTTTGGCCCTTGTAAATCACCTAATATGCCAACATAAACACCTAATTCTTTGGCTAGTTCACGTACGGTATTCGCTCGTTGAATATGATCTTCGGCAGTGCCATGTGAAAAGTTAAGGCGAACAACGTTCACACCAGCAGCAAGTACTTTTTTTAATGTATCTCTGTCTTCTGTTGCCGGACCTAACGTCGCAACTATCTTGGTTCTTCTTAGCATTTTAATCCCTAGTATTAAAATTAAATGATGATTGATTAAGGAAACCCTTAATCTTTACGCTCAAAACGTGAGCTTCGTAAACTGTCTTTCACTTTCTTTAAGTTATCTCTAAATTTTGTGCCTCGACGTAAAGTGAATCCCGTCGCTAATACATCAATTAAGGCGAGTTGTGCAATACGTGATGACATTGGCATGTACAAATCGGTATCTTCTGCAACATCTACTGATAATACAATGTTGCATTCTTTTGCCAGCGGGGTGCCATTGGTCGTTATACCAATAACAGTGGCGTCATTTTCTTTGGCTAAACTTGCCACTTCAACCAATGATTTTGTTCTACCAGTATGTGATATTACGACAACAACATCACCTTGCTGACTGTTAATCGCACTCATGCGTTGCATTAAGATGTCATCAAAATAAACCACCGGCACATTAAAGCGGAAAAATTTATTTAAGGCGTCATGCGCAACTACAGCGGAAGCACCAAGACCAAAGAATGAAATTTTATTGGCTTGAGTCAATAAATCAACCGATCGATTAATGGTTGATGTGTCTAAACTTTTACGCGCTAATTCAAGACTTGCCATGGTTGACTCAAATATTTTCGAAGTATATTCATCCGCCGAATCATTTTCATCAACATGTCTATTTACATATGGGGTACCGTTAGCCAAGCTTTGTGCTAAATGTAATTTAAAATCAGGGTAACCTTTCGTATCTAATCGGCGGCAAAAGCGATTTACTGTTGGCTCACTGATATTTGCTTGTTTAGCTAATGCCGCAATACTTGCGTGTATTACTGTACTTGGTTGCGCAAGAATAACTTCAGCAACCTTACGTTCTGATTTACTGAAAGTGTCTAATTCATTGGCTATCTTTTCTAAAATATTCATTCATTAGTACCTTAGATTTTTTATTGTTTGTAATTTTTTTTCTGTCTTTGGAACAGAAATAATGAAAATTTATTTCATATTTAGGCCTAATATAAATCAAAACGGTGTTTTTGTGCAAATATTTAATATTATATTGTTATAATTAGTTAGATAACGCCTGTAATACTTAACTCTTCTTTCAATGTAGTAAAATTACAAAAAGTTCTTTACTGACGTAAGAATAAGCGCTAAATTAAGGCTAAATGTAGTTTAGTTACAATGAAAGTTTAAAACTAGAGAATTACCCTTATGAAAAACACTGATTATCAGTCTGCTAGTGAAATTGTTCTTTTTGGTGCCCTTGGTGATTTATCGCGCCGTAAATTATTGCCTGCTTTATATCAGCTTGATCTTATGGGTTTATTAAACCCTGAAAGTAGAATTCTTGGTGTTGCTAGGCAAGAACATACCATCGAAGAATTTACAAATTTTGTTATGGAAAACTTAACTGAGTTTGTTAAAGAAGGCTTAGAACCTGAAACAACAAAACGATTCATTGCCCGTCTTGTTTATCAACAATTAGATTTTAAAGAAACGGCTGCTTATGTAGCGTTAGCAAAAACGCTAGCCAACGGTCATGAAACTCGCGTTTATTATTTCTCTACTCCTCCTGCTATTTATGGTGATATTTCGGATGGTTTAAAAGAGTCAGGTTTAATCACTGACGCTGACCGTGTCGTAATGGAAAAACCAATTGGTCATTGTTTAGAGTCATCAAAAGTAATTAATGATCAAGTTTCTCGTTATTTCAAAGAGAACCAAATTTATCGTATAGATCATTATTTAGGTAAAGAGACGGTACTGAATTTATTAGTACTACGCTTTGCTAATTCGTTATTTACCAATAACTGGGATCGAAATAGCATCGACCATGTGCAAATAACTGTTGCAGAAAGTGTTGGTATTGAAGGCCGCTGGGGCTTTTATGATGATGCCGGTCAGATGCGCGATATGATCCAAAATCACTTGTTGCAAATTTTGTCATTATTAGCGATGGAGCCGCCTGCTGATTTGAGTGCGGAAAGCATTCGCGCTGAAAAACTGAAAGCCGTGAAAGCACTTATTCCAATTGACCGCACTAATGTCAAAGATAAGACCGTGCGTGGCCAATATGCCGATGGCTTTTTAAACGGTAATCCAGTACCTGGTTATTTGAATGAAGAGGGTGCTAAGGCCAATAGTAATACCGAAACTTTTGTTGCTATTAAAGCTGAGCTAGATAATTGGCGTTGGGCGGGTGTACCTTTTTACTTACGTACCGGTAAAAGAATGCCTGCTAAGCACAGTGAAATTGTTGTTCATTTTAAAGAGCAAGCTCACAACATTTTCAAAGAAAGTTACGCTGATTTACCATCGAATAAACTGACGATTCGTTTGCAGCCCGATGAAGGGGTTGAATTGCAAATGATGAATAAAATTCCTGGTATTGCTAACCAAATGAATATTCAAGAAAATAAATTAGATTTAAGCTTTTCTGAAACATATAACGATGAACGTGTAGTTGACGCTTATGAACGATTAATGCTTGAAGTGATTAATGGCAATCAATCGTTATTTGTTAGTCGTGATGAAGTTGAAGCCGCTTGGACATGGGCTGACAGTATTATTGATGCATGGCAAGCAACCAATGAACAACCAAAACATTACGCTGCAGGTTCTTGGGGACCTGTCTCATCTATTTCATTAATCGCACGTGATGACAGACAGTGGGTAGAATAATGCATCAAATAAATGATTTTAAACAACGCAGTGATTTAGATATTGCTTTAGCAGACAAAGTTGCGGGCATGTTGTTAGACGCTATTACGTTAAAAGGCAAAGCGAGTCTTGCTGTTTCTGGCGGCTCAACACCAAAAGGTTTTTTTACAGAGTTATCTAAAAAAGATTTACCTTGGCGTGATATCACAGTCACTCTAGCGGATGAACGTTGGGTATCGATAGACAGTGATGCGAGTAATACACGTTTAGTACATGAAAACTTATTACAGAATAATGCAGTTAATGCCAAATTCTTTCACCTTAAACAAGGTGACAGTTTAACCAGTGAAACATTAGCTGATTTAAACCTAGCGGCACAATCTGCGTTATTACCTTTAGATGTATTAATTTTAGGTATGGGTGAAGATGGGCATACCGCGTCATTATTTCCTTGCAGTGAACAAATTGATGAAGCGTTAGCTTTATCGACAGCACCTTTGCTAAAAGTTGTACCTAAAACAGCACCCAATGACCGAATTACTTTTAGTTTTGCTTATCTTAAACAAAGTAAAAATACTTTTCTGCATATCAGTGGCGAAAGTAAAAAAGCGGTGCTTAATAAAGCGTTAGCGGCAACCAACATTAAAGAAATGCCTATTAGGGCATTTTTGCAAGACCCAGAAATTAATACCAATGTGTATTGGGCGGAGTAAATTATGAATAATTCAACAGCTGTACCGATGAAAAAAGAAATTGTAGATATTACTAATCGAATTATCGAGCGAAGCAAAGCTACTCGTGGTCCCTATTTAGCACGGATAGACGCAGCAAAAGCAGAAACTGTTCACCGTGCAAATTTAGCCTGTGGCAATTTAGCGCATGGTTTTGCTGCTTGTGGTAAAGATGAAAAAGATATTTTACGTGGCGTTAATCACTCTGATGTGGCAATTGTTTCAGCTTATAATGAAATGCTATCAGCACATCAACCCTATGAAACATACCCCGCGATCATTAAAAAAGCAGTAAAGGAAACTGGCGGTATTGCACAGTTTGCTGGTGGTGTACCTGCGATGTGTGATGGTGTAACTCAAGGTCAAGATGGTATGGATCTTAGCTTAATGAGTCGCGATGTCATTGCAATGTCTACTGCAGTTGCTTTATCTCACAATATGTTTGATGGCGCAGTGATGCTTGGTATTTGTGACAAAATTGTCCCAGGTTTATTGATCGCTAGTATGTCATTTGGTCACTTACCTATTGTTTTTGTACCAGCAGGCCCTATGCCTTCAGGTCTTCCAAATAAAGATAAAGCGCGTATTCGCCAACAATTTGCCAAAGGTGAAATTGGTAAAGACAAGTTATTAGAAGCGGAATCGGCTTCTTACCACTCTGCAGGCACATGTACTTTCTTTGGTACCGCTAACTCTAATCAACTGGTAGTTGAATTTATGGGCTTGCATTTACCTGGCGCGTCATTTGTTCAGCCGAATACGGCATTACGTGAAGAATTAACTAAAGCCGCAGCTCGTCAAGTGACACGTATAACGCAACAATCTGGCAACTATATGCCAATAGGTAAAATGGTTGATGAGCGTTCAATTGTCAACGCTATCGTTGCCTTATTAGCGACAGGTGGCTCAACCAATTTAATCATGCATATCATAGCTTTTTCTAAAGCTGCCGGCATTATCATTAATTTCCATGACTTCCATGATCTTTCTGAAGCGGTACCTTTATTAACGCGCATTTATCCAAATGGTCATGCAGATGTTAACCACTTCCAAGAATCGGGTGGTATGGCATTGTTATTTAAAGAATTAATTGATGCAGGTCTTATCCATGAAGATGTAGAAACAATTTGTGGTAAAGGACTTTCACGTTATACCCAAAAACCTACATTAGAAGACGGTAAATTAGTTTGGGTTGATATTCCTAAAGTCTCTGGTGATCCTGAAGTTATTGCTACTTTTGAAAAGCCTTTTAGCCATCACGGTGGTTTACTTACACTTAAAGGCAATATCGGCACTTCAGTGATTAAAACCTCATCAATGCCTGTCGATGACATAGTAATAAAAGCGCCTGCAATAGTTTTTGAAGATCAACATGAAATAGATGTTGCTTTTAAAGCAGGTGAGCTAGATAAAGACTTTGTCGCTGTTGTTCGTTTTCAAGGGCCTAAAGCACGCGGTATGCCAGAATTACATAAGCTTACGCCACCATTAGGGGTATTACAGGCTAATGGCCACCAAGTCGCGCTAGTTACAGATGGTCGTATGTCTGGTGCTTCAGGGCGTGTACCTGCTGCTATTCATTTGTGCCCTGAGGCACTTGATGGCGGCATTATCGCTAAAATTAACACCGGTGATATGATTGAACTAAATTGTAAAACAGGTGAGTTAAATTTACTTGTTGATGAGGCAGAATTAAGTCAGCGTCAATGTGCTCAGTTTCAAAAGAATAATCACCATTTAGGTATGGGACGTGAGTTGTTCGGCGCTATGCGACGTAACTTAAGTACCGCTGAAACAGGTGCGTGTTCATTGTTTGACGATCTTATCGTTGATGAGCAAGCAGCAGGTGGTCAAGCATAATGAGCCAATCAATCATAAATTTGGTTGCAGATATTGGTGGCACCAATATTCGTCTTGGATATTTTGAACAAGCAGGAGATGTGATGGCATTGGAGGTTTTTCAATGTGCACAATACCCAAGCTTGTCTGCGGTGATCAAAACCTATATTGATCAACAACAGTTAAACGATAAAACCATTAATGCTTGTCTGGCTATCGCTTGTCCGGTTGAAAATGACTTGATCTCAATGACTAATTTACCTTGGGAATTCTCAAGGTCAGCATTAAAAAATGAACTGAATTTAAATAAGTTGTTATTGATTAATGATTACACCGCAATTGCCCATGCCGTCCCGTTTTTGAATGACGAACAAAAAGTCCAGATAGGTAATGGCGATGTGGTGGATAATAACCCCATCTCTATTTGTGGCCCAGGTACTGGTTTAGGTGTTGCTAACGTCATCCCCGTAGGTGGGCAGCAGTGGCAAGCTCTTGGTGGTGAAGGCGGCCATGTCGATTTTTCGCCGGTTGATCATACCGAAATACAGATCCTTGAGTTTCTATTGACTAAATATCAGCATGTTTCTTATGAACAGTTGTTATCAGGTTTAGGGTTAGAGCAGATATATCAAGCATTTAATCATATCGAACAAGCCGAGGCACCTGATTTATCAGCGAAAGAAATTTCAGAAAAAGCATTAGCGCAATCTTGTGATTTATGTGAACAAACCTTGGCACAGTTTTGTAAAATTTTAGGCAGTTTTGCTGGCAATCTTGGACTAACGTTTGCAAGTTTTGGTGGTGTTTATATTGCCGGTGGCATAGTGCCGCGATTTATAGATTATTTTAAACAAAGTGAATTTAGGAGCCGTTTCGAAAGTAAGGGTCGTATTACATTTAATCGTACGATACCGACTTTTGTGATCACGGAATCACAACCGGGCATTTTAGGTGCATCGGCTTACCTTCGACAACACAATCTTCAATATATAGGATAAATAGCAATGATGACCTTATCTCAAAAATGGCAAATTTCGCCAAAAAATCTTTTCGCGATGGGACCTATTGTTCCTGTATTAGTGATTAAAGATGTAAAAGATGCCTTACCAATCGCTGAAGCTTTATTAAAAGCAGATGTAAAAGTGTTAGAAGTAACCTTAAGAACGCCTGCAGCGCTTGATGTTATTAAAGTTATTGCTAAAGAATTGCCTGAAGCTGTGATCGGTGC
>MAAC01011231.1_pt1 | contig 29663 bp, 25 predicted proteins | sample 1115981 | NCBI WGS metagenome assembly MAAC01 (sample SAMN04961126, study PRJNA320927) | seawater metagenome | isolation source: sample BD02T64 sea water enriched with oil for 64 days | place: USA:Gulf of Mexico | collected 2013-07-27
CTGATTAACAGTCAGATGCTCTAACCAACTGAGCTAAGGAGGAATGGTACTTGCTTTAAAAGCTTGGCAAATATAGGGTATTTTTTAAATCTTGCAATATATTTGTAAAAAAAATAATCTTATGAGTTTAGTAGTTGTTGGCTCTGTAGCCTTTGATGCAATTGAAACCCCTTTTGGGAAAACAGGAAAGATCTTAGGTGGAGCAGGAACCTATATAGCAATTGCAGCATCCAATTTTGTTGAAAAGACAAAAGTTGTTTCTGTAGTAGGTGAAGACTTCCCGGAGGAATATATCCAAAAGCTAAAAGACCACCGTGTAGACTTGGAAGGCTTACAGGTGAAAGAAGGTGAGAAGACGTTTTTCTGGTCGGGTAAATATCACAATGATATGAACTCAAGAGATACCTTGGTAACAGAGTTAAATGTATTGGAGCATTTTGATCCAATTATTCCATCTAGCTACCAGGATTGTGAGTACCTAATGTTAGGTAATTTATCTCCTATAGTTCAGAGACAGGTTATTGAAAGAATGGATAACAGACCAAAATTGATCGTAATGGATACGATGAATTTTTGGATGGACATTATGCTTGATGAGTTGAAAAAAACCATTGCTTTGGTAGATGTTTTAACGATTAATGATGAAGAAGCACGTCAATTATCTGGTGAATATAGTCTTGTAAAGGCAGCGCGTAAGATTCTAGCGATGGGCCCAAAATATATTATTATTAAAAAGGGAGAGCACGGAGCGTTGCTGTTCAATAAAGAAGAACATGTATTTTTCTGTCCAGCCTTACCGTTAGAAGATGTATTTGATCCAACTGGTGCAGGGGATACTTTCGCAGGTGGATTTATTGCACATTTATGTAGAACAGATAATAATTCTTTCGATAATATGAAGAAAGCAGTTGTATTTGGTTCTGCGTTGGCTTCATTAACGGTTGAGAAATTTGGTGTAGATCGTTTGGAGTACCTTTCTAAGGAAGATTTGAATACACGCCTTAGAGAATTTGAAAATTTGTTGAAAGTTGAAGTTGATTTGGTGTAATCCAAACAAATAATATAAGCGAAACATGGTAAAAGTCGACTATTTGGTGATAGGTGGAGGTGCAGCGGGATTTTTTGGAGCTATCCAAATAGCCGAAAATCACCCGGGAGCAAAAGTGCTAATTCTTGAGAAAGGAAAGGCGCTTCTTCAAAAAGTGAAGATTTCCGGAGGAGGAAGATGTAATGTTACGCATGCCTGTTTTGTTCCACGAGAACTTATAGGCTTTTATCCAAGGGGGGCCAGAGAACTTATGGGCCCCTTTAATACTTTTCAGCCTGGCGATACTTTTGGTTGGTTCGAGGAGCGTGGAGTTAGTTTGGTTACTGAAGATGATGGAAGAGTTTTTCCAGAATCCAATACTTCGGAGACCATCATAGATTGTTTCCAGTCGCAGGCTAAGGAACACGGGGTTGACATTCATTGCCACGAAGGCTTAACGAGTATTGACCAGCATGAAGGTGGTTGGAAGATTGAAAGTTCGAAAGGTATTTATTTAGCGAAAAAGGTATTGATTGCAACCGGTAGCAGTAAGGTTGTTTGGGATCATCTTTCTAAGCTTGGATTGGACATTGTTGCGCCATTGCCTTCCTTATTTACATTTAGGAGTCAAGATTCATTGATTGATGGGCTTGCAGGGATTAGTTTTCCTAATCTGGAGGTTTCTACCTCAACCTTTCCTAATAAAAGTTACGTAGGCCCATTATTGATCACACATAGAGGATTTAGTGGCCCAGGTATACTTAAGTGTTCAGCTTGGCAGGCAAGAGAACTGTATGAGACAAGCTATCAGTTCGATCTAAAAGTGAATTTCTTAGGCATGAATACAAAGGAATGTCTAAAGGATTTACGCGCCGATAGAGAAGCTAATCCAAAAAAGAAATTGAGAAATTCTAACATTTTTAACCTTCCAAAGCGGTTTTGGGAACGGCTAACTAAAGAGTTGGAAATAGACGATTTGTTTTGGGCTTCCGTTTCTAAAGTGAAAATGATCAAACTAGCGGAAAGTCTTTGTGCTAGGAAGTTTTTCATCAATGGGAAAAACACTTTTAAGGATGAATTCGTTACCTGTGGAGGAGTTTCTTTAAAAGAAATTGACTTCAAAAGAATGGAAGCGAAGAAATTCCCAGGTTTACATTTTGCTGGTGAAGTGTTAAATATTGATGCAGTTACTGGGGGATTCAATTTTCAAGCCGCTTGGACAACCTCCTATATCGCCGGACGAGCAATGATTGAATAGTCTTAATACTAGATTACTTATCCATTGCTAAGCTAAGGAAATAGACCAATGGTCTGTTTGCCTTTGGAAGGCTATTAATGCATGCTGACGCTGTAGCCCCTGTGGTTACAACATCGTCTATCAATGCAATGCTTTTTATTTCTTGAAGCTTTTCAAAATCCCATTCAAAGTTTTCAGCGACACTCTCTAGCCTCTCTTTTTTAGATTTTGATGTTTGAGACCGCTTGTCTTTCTTTCTGAATATACTATTCTTTAGTATAGGAATATCTGTGCATTCTGATATGCCTTTGGCTAGGAAATAACTTTGATTATAGCCTCTTGTTTTAATTTTATTAGGATGTAGTGGGACAGGTACTAAATATTCAATTTCTTCTACCCAAGGCTCATTGTTCAAGGAGGTGCCAATTAGATAACCGAGCTGATAAGCCAATTCTTTCTTATGATGATATTTGAACTGATGAATTAACTTCTGCGTACTGGAACCTGGTTCAAAATATAAAAGTGATGCAGACCTTTCGGATTCAAATAGGGGACTTAGCTTCCTGCTTAATTCATTGTCGAGAATTTGAAAATGATTGGTATAGGGTAATTGATCCTTACAGTTGATGCAGATTGAGGAATTTCGATGTATCGAAATCTCCCCACATGCCAAGCACGTATTCGGGAAAATAAGATCCATAAAATCATTCCATAACTGCATTAACTATTTGTTTATCTGATTAAAATATTCATTTACCTTCTCCTTATAGAAGGGTTTTAGGTCTGGAGGAATACTTTGTAGAAGTTCAGATTGCTTCTCTTTTTCCTTTAAATATTTCTTCCAGCTTTCAGGTATTTCATCAGAGCTGATATCGTTAGCTTCTTTGGATTTTCGTTTATTATCCATCTCCTGCTCTCGTTCTGCTTTTTCTGCTTTTAGAAGCTTTTGAAGTATCTCTTTTTGCCTTTTTAGGGTCTGGGTATTGATATTGTTGTGAACGATATCACGTTCATTTTGCTCCATTTGCTTAATGGCCTCTCTTAAGCTTTTGTCTCCTTCAGAACCTTTTTCCATTCCGCCAGACATTTCCTGAAGCTTTTGTCTAATGGCTTCTTGTTTAGCGGCCATTTGGACTAAGTTTTTAGATAAATTATTAGATTGTCCCATTTGACCACCTTCTTCGCCTTTACCCGGTTTGGGGCCTTTACCTTTTTTCATTTGCTCTAGCTGCTTTTGCAATTGTTGCTGCATCTGTCGCATGCCTTTTGCAGAAGGTTTTTCAGATGGATTGCCACCTCCAGGTTTAGAACATTCCCCAGTCCCTTTTTGAGCGGCTTGTTGAGCCATGCTCTTTTGCATTTGGTCAAGTATCTGGCTCAGTAATAGCGCTAGATTATTGGTTGCCTTCATTGTATATTGACCGCTGGAAGCTGCATTTCGAGTCCTGCGCTCTGCCATATGTTCTAAGCTACTATTTATATTGGTCTTAATTTCGGCCAATTCCTTATTTACAGTTCCACTGATGGCCATCTGCCTCTTACTAAGCGCAAAGAGAGAGTCTTCTATGTGTAAGGCGTTTATTTTTAGCCTATTTTGCTCACGAATTAAGTCCACAAAAATAGGATCGTTTCTTTTGGTGTTTTGAACCGTTGTAAAAAGTTGTTCTTGATCAAAAGATAAGCTAACCAGGTTTTCCAAAATTTGCCTTAGGTTGTCCATGTCCTCTTGGTCGTTTTGGGAAGCCATGCCCATTTGCATGCTCTTCATCTTTTTCGCTAGATCATCCATCTTCTTTGCGGCACTCTTTTGAGCCTTGGATGCCTTCTTCTTGTTTTCTTTTTGAAGTTCCTCACTGCTATCCTTTTGGGCTTCTTTTATAGCTTCTTCTTCAGATTGTGTTTCCTCCATATTATTGGAGTCTTCCAGCTCTTCATTAAGAGATTCTAATTCATCCATCTCTTCTTGGAGTTTCTCAAAATCCTCGTTGAGTTCTTCTTGCTTAGCTTTTAACTCTTCCTTTTCTTCAGGAGAGTCTTGCGCCTTCTCAGTTTCCTTTGCAAGCTCTTCTTGTTTCTCTTGTAGCTCTTCTAATTTCTCAATATTCTCTTGAAGTTGTTGCTCAAATTGAAGTTGCTTTAGCATTTCCAAGTTTCTATCAAGCTCCTTTTCAAGCATCTCATTGTTCATTTTTAAATCTTCTAATTTTTTCTCAATGTCCTTTTTATCGAAATCTTCCATAAGCTTCTCAAGCTCTTCAAACATTTCCTTCATCTCATCTGTCATCAATTGATCAAAGAGTTGATTGATTTGCTCCTGCTTTTCAAGGATTTCTTCACTCTGTTCTAAATATTCTTCTTTAGTTTCTTGTACTTTATTGTGATCCTCTTGCATTTGTTGAATCGTCTGTTCAAATTGCTTTTGTTTTTCTAAGAGCTCTTGAATTTGTTGTTTATCCTCCCAGTTCAATTCTTTCTTCTGAAGTAGTTTTTCGCTAAGTTTATCAAAGTCCTTATGTAGTTTTTTGGCTTCTTGTTTACTTCTCTCTAATTCATCTTTAATATCCTTTATACTCTGATCGGACGCCTCTTCTATTTCTTCTAAGCTTGGGGCTTCAAAAGTAAAAAGAGATGAACGAGATTTTTTTGCACCGTTGATCCCATCATTATCCCAGATTTCAAAATGATAAGAAAGCTGGTCTCCGGCCTTTATATTGTATTTGGATAAATCGGCGTAGTGAAAGAATTCTTGTTCATTAAGGTTATTTTGAATGGAAATCTCTTCAACTATGCTGCTGTCCTTTTTTTGAAGTATAAAATTTAATTTGGAAAATCCGTAATCATCCTTTATCTGCCCCTTAAAGAAAATATTTCTTTTGTTGTCACCGTCTGGTTCTTCTGTACAGAGGATGTTAGGGTATTGGTCTTTTATAACATTAATTTGGAATTCCATTTTGTCAGACTCACTTACATGCTGGTTATTTCCATAAATAGCGTAGGGTTCTGTTTTTGTAATTGATTTAGAGTAAACAAAGTTCGCTAAATCACCCCCCTTTGAAATTGGGACGATGCTGTCTGAAAACACCAGGAAAAATTTTTCGGTATTTTTAGTGGTAAAAGTCCATTGAGCATTGGTTCCCTCGGGGATATACAGTTCCCCATTGTTGTCCTGTCGTATATTTTCGTAACCTGTATACTTTGGGAATTGAAGATCAATATAAAAATTGCTTAATTCAGGATAGGGAAGTATGTGTAAACTATTTAAACTTGAGTAATATCCGCTTCCAAACAACCTAAATGGTACATCCTTTTGTAAATTTTTGAAATCATAAGCGTATATGCCTCCATCCAATTGGGACATCTTAAATAATTGTCCTTTCAACTCGACATATACTTCCGCAGGAATTTCTTCACCACTAAGACTTACCTGTAGTTTGAAATCATGAGATGAGAGAACAGACAAAGAAGGGTTCTCAATGTTAAACCGAAAGGGAGCTACTGGCAGAAACTCTTTGTTGTATTGAATTATTCGTTGTGTTCCTTTTGATAATATTTCGCCATCCTTACTGAATGATAACGCTAGAAATAGTAAAATTGGGAGTACAGCATATTTTAGGTATTTCTTATTGTTAGTGAAATCTATAGCTGTGGTGAAGTTTATAACCTTGAAACTATTTATTTTCTGTTCAATACTTGCAATGAGTAATGGGTTTTCTAGCTGACCTTCTTGTTGTCTTAGGTCAAGTACATTGGTTAGCTTATCCTGAACCTCAGGGAAATGTTTTCCAATTATTTTTGCAGCATCTTGATGGCTAATTACCTTTCCAATTCTGAATAATTTAAAGATTGGTAAAAGCATATGTTTCGTAATCACGATGCAGGAAATGGCGAGAAAGCTAAGAAAAAATACGATCCTAATGTTGGAGCTAAACCTTCCAAAGTACTCTAAAGCAACAAAAAGTAGAAAGAAGAACAAAAGAATGCTGAAGGTGTAGATTAACCCTTTTAGCAGTCTGTTTTTGTAATACTTACTAACGAATTGAGTGAGTTGCTTTATTAGATTTTGATATGCATTTGCCATAGTGTAAAATTAATTAAAATTATATGCCAAGAATGCATTCATAGGTTTATATGCGTTAAATTCTCGATAATTGGAAATTTTAGTGATGGTTCCTAGTTTGTTTTTAATACTTACAAGGGTATATTTGTGCCTATCTACCTTTGGAGAACAATGATATTAAGTTTAGAGTTATTACCTCAAATTAGTCAACCCATTAGCTGGGGCAGTGTTTTATTGCTACTGCAAGTATTGCTTGTTGCCTTTTTTAGATATAAAGAGGCACATGTCTTTTTGTTCAATAAGAGTTATATTTTTGGTTTCAACCCAGACTTTAGTCAACAACGTTCGGAAATTTTAAAACCCAATATCTTATTTGTGGTTCTAATGAGTCAGTTGTTATGGGCATTCATTGTTGGTGATTATTTTCATTTGGACTTTTCGTCCTATCTTCTTCTAAGTTTGGCTTTTTGTTTTTGGTTCATCCTAAAGTTTAGTTCAATTTTTATCTTGGGATACTTGTTTGATAAGCAAGATAAAGCCTATGCAGTTTTAACTTTCCAAGTTATTAATGAATTCTGTTTTTATATTCCATTATTACTGATTTCTCTATTGTTGCATTATACTGCTTCAAGGCTTTTCGAATTTGAATTCCCAAGTTATATTCTTGGCATGATTTTGTACCTGTTAATTAGGTTACGTACTGGATTTCAAATATTTTCGAGGCTCAATCTTAGGCCGTACTATATTTTTTTGTACCTTTGTGCGCTCGATATGCTACCCCTTTTGTGGGTGTATTATTGGTTTTAAACGAATAATCTTATAAAAACCCTGACGTGAGTAAGCTTAAAGTAAAATCAATACTAGTTTCACAGCCTTCTCCTAAACAGGAGAGTTCTCCATATTTCGAACTTGCTAAAAGACAGAATATCGCTATCGATTTCATCCCTTTTATTCATGTTGAAGGAGAAGAGGCTTCTGAGTTTAAAAAATCTAAGGTTAATCTTTCTGATTTCACAGCTGTAATTCTTACCAGTAGAAACGCGATTGATCATTACTTCAGAATGTGTGAAGAAATGAGAATTGAAGTTCCTGCAACGATGAAGTACTTCTGTATGTCTGAGGCTATAGCATATTACTTACAGAAGTATGTTGTTTATAGAAAGCGTAAGATTTATCATGGAAAGCAAACTTTCGTTGACCTTATTGAGATTATCAAAAAGCATAAGAGTGAAAAGTTCTTATTACCATCTTCAGATTTATTGAAGCCAGTAATTCCTGAATTGTTGGAAAAGAATAAGATTAACTACAAGCGTGCTATTATCTATAAAACTGTTTGTAGTGACTTATCTGACCTAGAAGATGTTTACTATGACATATTAGTATTCTTCTCTCCATCAGGTATCAAATCACTATTCAAGAATTTTCCGGATTTTGAACAAAATAAAACAAGAATCGCTACTTTTGGTTCAACAACCTTAAAAGCCGCTCAAGATAATGGCTTGAAAGTTAATATTGAAGCACCAACGGTTAAAGCTCCTTCTATGACGATGGCTCTTGAGCAATACATAAAAGACGCAAACAATAAGTAGTGTTTACATACTGACATTTTAAAAAAAGGGCTTTGTTAAAAAGCCCTTTTTTTTTGCTTAAGACTGAACTGTTGGTAATATGGATACAATAAATTAGTTAAATTTACGTGAAGAATTATAGTTTACATCAAGACGAGGTTCTTAAAAGTAGGATTTCCATAAGCGAATTGTTTAAGAAAGGTAAGCGCGCAAAGTCTTATCCCGTACAAGTAATTTGGATGAAGTTGCCAGAGGATAGCCAAGAAAGTAAGGTGATGTTCTCTGTACCAAAACGATATTTCAAATTGGCGGTGGATAGAAATCGAATTAAAAGGCAACTTAGAGAAATTTACCGACTGGAAAAGCCAAGGCTTCAGACCGAAATTGATGGAAATTATCATATGGCACTTCTATATTTGAGTAAGAATAAATTGGAATATGATGAAATCAAGACTCATGTCAATAGAAGCTTCCTGAAAATATTAAATAATAATCTATAACTGATTATTTATGAAAAAATTGATGCAAAAAATGGGCATATTGGTGATAGGAGTCGCTATAGGTGCCAGCTGTCTTTTCTATTCTTTTAAAGATCCATATTTCGAAATATCTAAAAATCTAGACATCTTCACAACCCTCTATAGGGAGGTAAATACCTTCTATGTGGATGAGGTGGATCCTGGAAATGTCATGAAGAAAGCGATCGACGCCATGCTTAAAGAACTCGATCCATATACGGTATATATTTCTGAGGCCGATGTTGAGGATTTTATGGTTCAAACAACAGGTTCTTATGGAGGAATAGGTGCCATTATCAGGAGAGTGGATGATTATGTTTTAATCTCCGAGGTCTATGAGGGAGCTCCAGCAGATATCGCAGGGCTTATTCCTGGAGACAAGTTGGTGAAAGTGAATAGTAAAAAAGTAAAAGGGAAAACAACCAGTGAAGTTTCTGAAATATTGAAAGGACAACCTGGGACTAACCTTAAACTTGAAATAGAAAGGATTAACCAAGAAGAGTTAATGGACGTGGAAATTACCCGCGAAGAAGTGAAAATTAAGAGCGTACCTTATGCTGGAATGCTCGATGATGAAACGGGTTATATATTATTGAGAAGCTTTACCCGTAATTGTGCTAAGGAGGTTCAAGATGCAATGGTTAATTTAAAGAAAAATCATGGCATGAAATCTCTTGTTATAGACCTGAGAGGGAATCCGGGAGGTTTGTTAGGAGAGGCTGTTAGGCTGTGTAATATTTTTATTCCAAAAGGAGAAGAGGTTGTACACACTAAAGGAAAGTTGAAAGAGTGGCAAAAGTCCTATAAAACACAAGGGGAACCTATAGATGTCGACATACCATTGGTGATTTTGGTTAATCAGGGTTCTGCTTCCGCTTCGGAAATTATTGCAGGAACGCTGCAAGATCTTGATAGAGCAGTTATTATTGGGAGAAGAACTTATGGGAAGGGATTGGTACAGCAAACAAGACCAATGCCTTATAATTCTCAGGTGAAAATTACAACGGCAAAATACTATACGCCAAGTGGGAGGTGTATTCAAGCCTTAGATTACGCGCAAAGAAATGAGGATGGAAGTGTAGGGAAAACACCAGATTCTTTAAGGAATCCTTTTGAAACTAGGAACCATAGAGTGGTATATGATGGCGGTGGGGTTGATCCTGATATTGAAGTGCGTCAAGAGGAGTATGGAAACATCATTATTAGCCTTTTGAAAAAACAATTGATATTTGGCTTCTCTAATGAGTATGCAAGCAATCACGAGTCGATTTCTGATGTTAAAGATTTTGAAATCGATACTCAGATTTTTCAATCCTTTAAGACCTATTTAGAAGGGAAGGATTACGAATATGAATCAGAAACAGAATCTCTTTTGAAAATATTAAAGGAAACAGCTGAGGATGAAAAATATTTTGAAGATATACAAGATGCTTTTGATGATTTGTCTGCTGATTTGAAGGAGAATAAAAGAAACGATGTAGATAAGTACGAGGGGCAAATTAAAGAATTTTTACTTTCTGAGATTGTAAAAAGATATTATTACCAGAAAGGAGCTATTCAATCTGGATTGAAAGAGGATCCTTTTGTTTTACAAGCTACGTCTACGTTGCAAAACCAAGATACATACCAAGCAATTTTAACAGGGCAAGGCAAAGGAAAGTAATAGATGCTGATTTAAAATATTTTGGCCTATTTACCGTTTGAAAATAAAGTGGTTGGAATGAATAGAATTATGAATTTCCTTAGAGATGAGGAAAAAATGCAGCAATATTACTTTGGATTAGCCTTAGTCTTTGTAGTTGGGTTGGTTTTTCAGGATATGTCAAAAATCCCAATGACTGCTGCACTTTCTTTGTCATCATTTTTTGTGCTGATTTCTGGGAATTGGAATGAAAAATGGAGAAGACTCAAGTCAAAGCCTGCCATCTTATTTTTCCTATTATATTATTTATTGCATTGGGTAGGCTATACGTATTCGGAAGATGTAAGGTTTGCTAGTAGAGTCCTTTCTTTAAAAGTATCACTGTTACTATTTGGCGTGGTTTGGTCGGTTGTTAAGCTCACAAAAGATCAAGTTAAGAAAGTCTTGATCACTTTCGTGCTGGCTTGTTTTATGGCCTCTATATTTGATTTGTTTTTGGCAACCTTGAGATATTTAGAATCTGGGGATGTTTACGAGTTTTTATATAATAATTTGTCGGTGGTTTTTCCAAATAAGAAGAATTACCTATCCATCTACTATGTGTTTTCAGCCTTTATAATGGTTGGGTTTGCAATGAAACCTCCGAGATGGCTGAGAATTAGAAGCCTTTTTATCTTGGCTGTTGTATGGTTCAGCTTATTGATTTTATTACTGGGAGCCAGGGCGCAATTGTTATCTCTATTGGTCGTTGGACCATTTTTAATCATTTATTATTTAAAAGGACGTTTTGCAACATGGCAAAAATGGACCGGGGCTTTGGGCTTTATGGTGCTCATTTGTTCTGTAATGTTTTTTAATCCTGCAACTAAACCAAAAGTTCAAGAGAGTATAGATGAGCTTAGGCAACTACTAGATCCAGTTGGAGGGAAGAATACAAATCCAAGAGTTTATATTTGGAATTATGGGATGAGTCAAATATCCGAAAATTCCTTATTGCTAGGGGTTGGAACAGGAGATGCTGTAAATGAGCTTAAGGAAAGAATGAAGGATTGTGAGATTCAATTTTGGCTTGGGGATGGATACTACCTACTAAGAGATAAAAATTTGAACTACCACAATCAATTCTTAGAATCATTGGCTACTCTTGGTATTCTTGCAATGATAGCTTTGTTGCTGTTTGTACTCTTGCCCTTATATAGATATAAGGATCAAAGCCCAATATTTTTGATGTTTTTGCTGTTGATTATTGTTAGTTTTCTAACCGAATCGATTTTAGAGCGTCAGGCTGGGGTTTTATTCTTTGCATTCTTTTACCCATTCCTATTAAGTAAAAAGTTGGATTAAAAGGCTTGTTCTATATGTGATAGTCTATGTTGATCTTTGTTGCCAACTATACTTATGACATCAAACCTTAACTCCATTTCTAATTCCTGTGATTCTAAAAACCTTAAGGCCCCACTTCTAAGGTTCTCTTCCTTGTTTTTTGAAATTGAACTAATGGGCTCACCATAGTTATTATTACTCCTTGTCTTTACTTCAATGATTACGATAAGCCCATTGTGATAGGCAATAATATCAATTTCTAACTTTTTTGATCTCCAGTTTCGATACAACAGGATATATCCTAACTTTTGGAGATGCCTACAGGCTATATTCTCACCCCACGCTCCTAGTTGCAGATGCTTTGAAGAAGTCATTAGTGAAGGGAGGAGTTTTGAGTTTGTTGTACATTCAATTGAGCGGGGAAGCCAAATGGCAAAACTCTATTGTCGTCTTGATGCCCTGCTGGAAAATTGAAGGCAATGGGAATATTAAACTCCTTGAAATGTTCTAGAATAATTTCCTGATAGTTCTGCCCAAACGGAATGTCATGGTCGTGTAGATCTGAAAATGAGCCAACCAACAAACCTTTTATGCCGATCAAATGTCCTGATCTTTTAAAGGCTAAAAGCATCCTGTCTATATGGTAAATATATTCATCCAGGTCTTCTAAGAACAAGATGTTACCATCTAGTTTTGGAAAGGATCTTGATCCAATAAGGCTATATAGCACCGATAAGTTTCCTCCTACGATTTTGCCTTTTACCTCTCCTATTTGATTATATTCAGACGATGGCCACGAATAATTTATTTCTTCACCACAAAAAAGCGCAAGGAGGCTATTCTTGGCTTCTTGGCTTAATTTTTCCAATTGAATAGGCATGGGGCCATGTATAGCATGTAGTTCTAAATTACAGGCATGATTCAAGACGGAGGTGAAATCGCTGAAACCGATTAGGAGTTTAGGAAAGTTACAAAGTGCAGAGAAATCTAAAAGGTCGAGTATTCTAAGACCTCCAAAACCACCCCTTAAGCACCAAATGGCTTTGATGTTTCTATCATCAAAAAGGTCCTGTAAGGCGTTGGCTCTTTCTTTGTCTGATCCAGACATCTGATGATGTCTTATATGTAAGTTAGTTGCCAAGACAGCTGCATAACCAGCCTCTTCAAGAAATGACGTTGCTTGATCAATGACGTTTTGCTCAACGAATCTAGCCGTTGCGCAAAGGGCTATACTATCTCCTTTTACTAGTTTGGGTCTAGTTTGCATGGTGATTTTTTTTAAAGAGTATCAATTTAAGGAAATTTTCTGTGGAGCCTAGCAATTCTCCTTATTCGATGTAGGTGAAAATTAGTTTGCTGCCTACTAAATGGATATATAAATGTATCTTTGTCAGCATTAAAATCTGAATACATGGAAAAGAAAGAGAGATATACGATTACAGCTGCTTTACCTTATACAAATGGGCCTGTGCATATTGGTCATTTGGCAGGGGTATATGTTCCTGGTGATATTTTTGCCAGATTTCAGCGTTTGAAAGAAAACGATGTTGTGTATCTATGTGGATCTGATGAGCATGGGGTAGCAATTACCATCAAAGCTAAAAAGGAAGGTATTACTCCTCAAGAAGTAGTGGATAAATACCATGCCATCATAAAGAAGTCTTTTAAAGATTTTGGAATCTCTTTCGATATATATTCAAGAACAAGTAATGAAGGTCATCATAAAACAGCTCAAGAATTCTTCAAGAAGCTTCATGAGCAAGGAGAATTTATAGAGAAAGTATCTGAACAGTATTATGACGCTAAAGAAAATCAGTTTTTGGCGGATAGATATATAGCGGGAACTTGTCCTCATTGTTCCAATGATGGAGCATATGGAGATCAATGTGAAAAGTGTGGAACCTCGTTAAGTCCTATGGACCTAATCAACCCTGTTTCTACATTAACAGGGAATACGCCAGAGGTAAAAGAAACAAAACACTGGTTTTTACCTTTGGATAAGTATGAACCTTGGTTGAAGGAGTGGATCCTAGAAGGGCATAAAAAAGATTGGAAAACCAATGTATATGGTCAGTGTAAGTCGTGGTTAGAGCAAGGTTTGGCGCCTAGAGCAGTAACCAGAGATTTGGATTGGGGGATTAAAGTACCTCTTAAAGATGCTGAAAACAAAGTTTTATATGTTTGGTTTGATGCGCCTGTAGGCTATATTTCTGCGACTAAGGAATGGGCAGAAAAAGAAGGGAAGAATTGGGAAGATTATTGGAAAGACGAGGATACTAAGCTTGTTCAATTTATTGGAAAAGATAATATTGTCTTCCATTGTATCATTTTTCCTTCCATGTTGAAAGCTCATGGAGATTATATTCTTCCAAATAATGTACCAGCTATGGAGTTCCTTAACTTGGAGGGTAATAAAATATCTACTTCAAGAAATTGGGCTGTTTGGTTACATGAATTTTTAATCGATTTCCCTGGAAAACAAGACAGTTTAAGATATACATTAACAGCACTTGCTCCAGAAACTAAAGATAATGACTTTACTTGGGCAGAATTACAGACGAAGAACAACTCTGAGCTAGTTGGAGTACTTGGTAATTTTGTGAATAGGGTAGTTGTATTAACAAATAAATACTGGGGTGGAGAAGTTCCAGCTTTAGGTGAATTATCTGAAGTTGATAAGTCAGTGATCGAAAAGATGCAGACTTTCCCAGATAGAGTTGAAAGTTCTATTGTAAAGTATAGACTTCGAGAGGCTCAATTGGAGATGATGAATCTTGCACGTTTAGGGAATAAATACCTAACTGAAGAGGAGCCTTGGAAGGCTTATAAGACAGATGAAGCAAGAGCTAAAACTATTTTGAATATTTCACTTCAAATATGTGCTAAGTTATCCGTTCTTGCTGCACCGTTTTTACCTTTCACAGTTGAAAAGATGAAGCATATTTTGAATTTTTCTGCAAATACTTGGGAAGAATCAAAACCAGAGATGCTTTTGCCTTCTGGTCATCAAATAGGTAAAGCTGAATTATTGTTTGAGCGAATTGATGATGAACAAATAGAAGCGCAATTAAAAAGATTGGCAGATATAAAAATTGCCAATGAAGAAGCGAATAGAAAGGTTGAACCAGAAAAGGAAGCAGTATCATTTGATGATTTTCAAAAAATGGACATCAGAGTGGGTACTATTTTGACTGCTGAAAAAGTTAAAAAAGCCAAGAAGCTATTAAAGCTAGAGGTAGATACTGGAATTGATACTAGAACTGTCGTTTCGGGTATTGCTGAACATTTCTCTCCAGAGGAGCTAGTAGGTAAGCAGGTTAGTATTTTAGTCAATTTAGCACCTAGGAAAATTCGTGGGGTTGAAAGTCAGGGAATGATTTTAATGGCTGAGGATAGTAATGGGGTCTTAAAATTGATAAACCCTTCTGAGACTAAAGTGAAAGAAGGATCAGTAATTGCATAAAAAAAAAGTAGGGCTGCCTCTCCAGACAGCCCTAACACCTAAATCCCTAAAACTTTAAATGATATTGATAGAAATTTTATCTTCAAAGTTCTATTGCGCATGGTAACTAATCATGCGCTCTTAGTTTGGCAATGACTGTGCCAAACTTGAGCTTATCGGGAGTTAAATTTAAACTATTATCATTATCAATTGAAGGTGAGGTGATTGAGTGCTTGACTGGTGTTTATTCTCCATATCTGGAGCTAGTTGAAATTGAAATATTTTGTTGAAAAATAATTTTTTAGACAGCTTCATTGAAGTTTTGGATAGAATTATAGCATCAATTCCATATTTTATTTCGCTCTTAATTAAAACAATCATAGTTTTGCAAATTGAAACGTAGCGTATGGTTAAAGAAAAATATAACCATAAATAGCTAAGTTTCTTTGCAATATAACATGTCCGACTCCTTGTCATGATCATCAACTAGGGGAGATGGACTACATTTGAAAAAGAAAAGATGGCAGGAAAAGGAAAAAATATGCAAAGTGGTAAGCGAGATGGTAAGTCCAATACTCGTAAGAAAACTAAAAATGTTACCACGCACAATTATAAGAGACATCAGGATCCAGAGAATAGAGCTAAAGATAGATTAGCTGCTGCAGGGAACCCCGATAGACCTACTCGTGTTAAAAAAGAAGGAACAATTACAAAATTCTCTTTACCTAAAAGAGGGGGGAGCGCTTCTCAGAAAAATCAAACACGAATTAATAAATTTTTGGCTCATGGAGGTATTGCTTCTAGAAGAGAGTGTGAAAAATTTATCTCAGCAGGATTAGTTTCTGTTAATGGAGAGGTTGTTACCGATTTGAGTTATAAGGTTGTTGAGGGAGATGAAGTTCGTTTTAATGGAACCGTGATTGAAGGTGAAAAGAAACAATACGTCTTATTAAATAAACCAAAAGACTTCATCACTACACTTGAAGATGATCAAGGGCGTAAAACAGTTATGGATCTTGTGAGTAATGCCTGTGATGAAAGAATATATCCAGTAGGAAGATTGGATAGAGCAACTACAGGGGTTTTACTTTTCACGAACGATGGAGACATGGTGAAAAAGCTAACTCACCCAAGTCATGGAGCTCGTAAATTATACCACGTTATATTAGATAAGGCCTTTACTCAAGCTGATTTCGAGAAATTAGAAATGGGGATAGCGTTGGAAGACGGTGAAATAAAACCAGATAAATTATCTTATATAGATGATGCTGGTAGAAACGAGATTGGTATTGAGATCCACTCTGGTAGAAATAGAGTAGTAAGAAGAACTTTTGAATCTTTAGGTTATACTGTAACTAAATTGGACCGTGTTATTTTTGCTGACTTAAGCAAGAAAAATTTAAAGCGTGGACAATGGAGACATCTCGACGAAAGAGAAATAGGTATGCTTAAAATGAAGAAGAAACAAAAATAATTTATCTTTATGCCAAATCAGTCTCGGATATCCGGGACTGATAGGTGTAAAAATTAAATTATATAATATGTTAAAGTCATTTCTTGTCGGATTATCTTTCTTGATTTTTCAATCCGCCTTTGCGCAAAACAATGAGCTAGGCTTAAGGGTTTCTTATAATACTACAGAGAACGAAAATGATATCGCCATGTCTGGATATTCGGTTACTGGATATTACAAGATACAAGTTGGTGAAAAATTGGCAATTGAACCTTCTGTTCAATACCGTACGCAAAGATTTCGAGATAATTTATTGGAGGAATATCAAAACGTAGATGCTGAATACGTAAGTATTCCATTTTCATTGAGGTATTATCCATTGAACAAGCGGTTACTAAATAGTCTTTATACACATGTTGGACTTCAAGCAGATTTGGTTATTGGTGCTGAGGTCGAAAGTAACACTACAGGGATTCGTACCGATGTACACGATGAGTTTAACTATGTGAATGGAGGCTTCTATTACGGTTTTGGTTACAATATTAAACGAAAAATAGACGTTCAAGTAAAGTGGTATCAAGGTTTAGGAAATAATTATATTGAGCCCTTTTCTTCTCAAACAATGGATAAAAATTCATATTTCGAAATATCCATGGCCTTTATCTTATTTACAGAATAAGCCAAGTTTAATTAAATCGCTTTTATGGGATCCATTTATCAATTTAAAAAATGGTGGAAATGGTTATTGCTAACTGCTGCTGTCAGTATTAGTGCAGTCTCTCTAATTTACACCAGTGCCTTAGTAGCAGAATTGAAGCTCGAGGAGAAAAAGAAAATGGAAGTATGGGCAATGGCTTATCAAGAGATCGCAAATTCTGAGGAAGGAAATAGTGACCTCTTTGAAAAAATTGCTGGAAACAATACTACCGTTCCATTAATAATTGTCAATAATTGGAATAATACAATTGCACTTACCTCCAATATTGATGATAAAAAAGTGACAGATGAGGCTTATTTGAGAGCCTTGATGGAGGAAATGAAATTGGATTACCCTCCAATTGAGGTTTCGGGATCTATAGATCCCGAAACTGGGAAAAATTACTCCACCACAATTTATTATACAAATTCAACATTGCTTATTCAACTAAGTTATTTCCCTTTAGCAATGTTGTTGGTAATCGGGCTTTTTATTGCTTTAGCCTATTGGGCTTTCAGTACTGCAAGATCAGCAGAGCAAAATCAGGTTTGGGCAGGGATGGCTAGAGAAACGGCTCACCAAATTGGAACTCCGCTTTCTTCACTTTTAGGCTGGGTAGAAATACTAAAGATGTATGATTTACCTGATGATACCATTGCAGAGATCCAGAAGGATATGGCTAGGTTGCAGGTAATCACGGATAGATTTTCTAAAATTGGAGCACAGCCAGGACTGGAAATGGGGAACATTGTCCCTATAGTAAAGTCTGGATACAATTACCTGAAACTAAGAAGTTCCAAAAAGATTCAATTTGAATTTTCCTGTGATGAGTTGGATATACAGATTCGATTCAATGAGCAATTATTTTCTTGGGTTGTTGAGAATATAATCCGAAATGCTGTAGATTCGATTGATGGAGAGGGTAAAATTTCCGTTCATCTGTTTTCTAAAAAGAATGAGGTGTTTTTGGATATCACAGATACAGGAAAGGGAATAAAGAGCAGTAGGTTTAACTCGATATTTGAGCCTGGTTTCACAACGAAAACGCGAGGCTGGGGACTTGGTTTATCCTTGGTAAGGAGAATTATAAAGGACTACCATAAGGGGCAAGTATTTGTACTGAAGTCAGAGCTGAATAAAGGGACCTCATTTAGAGTAATTTTGAAAAGATTTTAACGTGGGAGGAATTTATATCCATATACCGTTTTGTAAACGGGCTTGCCATTATTGTGATTTCCATTTTTCTACAGCCTTGTCAGATCGCCAGCAAATGGTGGATTCAATCGTTAAGGAGCTAGCGTTACGGCAATCAGAACTCACTGGAGAAGTAGAAAGTATTTATTTTGGAGGAGGAACACCTTCATTATTGTCTGAGAGGCAGTTGATGGATGTCTTGGATGCTGTATTTCGTCTTTATAACGTAAAGGACTCAGCGGAGATTACCCTTGAGGTAAATCCAGATGATCTAAATCCAAAGAAGATAAAATCCTATAAGCAAATGCCCATTAATAGGTTTAGTGTTGGAATACAATCTTTCTTTGATGAGGATTTAAATTATTTGGGGCGTGTTCATAATAGTGAGGAGGCAATCCGTAGTTTATCCTTAATAAGAGATTCAGGATTCACCAACTATAGCGTAGACCTTATATACGGGATGCCTCAATTGACTGATGACCGTTGGTTGGAAAATCTGGACATAATTTCAAAACTTGAAGTTACCCATCTTTCCTGCTATTCATTGACGGTAGAGCAGAATACAGCTTTGGCTTATCAAATTTTAAAGAAAAGAAAAGACTCACCCACAGAATCTAGGACTTTGGCTCATTTTGAATTATTAAATCAATGGGCTGGAAAAAATGGGTATCACTTCTATGAAATTTCCAATCTAGCAAAGCCAGGGTTTGAGGCGGTGCATAATAGCAATTATTGGAAGGCTAAAAAATATATTGGAATTGGTCCATCTGCGCATTCTTTTGATGGGAATTCCCGTAGCTGGAATTGTGCAGATAATAAAAAGTACATGAAAATTATTTCAGAAGGAAATAGACCTTTTGAAGAAGAAAAGCTATCCCTAACTGACCGCTTCAATGAATATATGATGACAGGTTTGAGAACGAGCTGGGGAATAAGTTTACAAAATGTATCTACTCTTTTTGGAGAGCAGTATTTTCAACATGTTCAAAAAACGGTTGGGACATTACCTTCCAAGCATATATTGATGGAGGGTGATAATCTGATTTTAACTCCTTCTGGAAGGCTTGTATCGGATAGTATTATTGCTTCATTGTTCCTTTAGAATACGTCAAAAAAAAACCTATAATTTATTCTATATCAATATGGCAAAGAGGGTTTATTTTATTTTAATTTAGAATAAATTTAAATAATTAATTCGTAATTTTGCGCTAGCTAAACCACCATTTCAATAACAAATCATATGATATCAGTAACAGATACAGCGAAGAAAAGACTGGACAGCCTCATGGAGGAAGAAGGAAAGGTGTTGAGTAATAGCTTCATAAGAGTGGGCGTTACCAGTGGGGGATGCTCAGGACTTTCCTATAAATTGGATTTCGACTCTAACAAAGGGGAGGATGATAAAATACTGGAAGACAATGGAGTGCGGGTATTGATTGATAAGAAATCTATGATTTACCTGATAGGAACTATTTTAGATTATTCTGGTGGGTTGAATGGAAAAGGATTCTTTTTCAGTAACCCGAACGCTTCTCGTACATGTGGATGTGGAGAAAGCTTTGCAGTTTAGATAATAACCAATCGGATCAAATATAATTGACGTATGTCAGAAGAGGATCAAATTCTCGAAGAAGTAACGAGCTCCGACTATAAGTACGGATTTGTTACGGATATTGAGTCAGATAAAATCCCAAAGGGATTATCGGAGGAGACCATTCGTTTAATTTCTGCTAAAAAAGAAGAGCCCGAATGGATGTTGGAGTGGCGTTTGAAGTCATTCCGGACATTTTTGAAAATGACAGAGCCTGAATGGGCGAATGTTACTTACCAAAAGGTTGACCTTCAGGATATCACTTATTATGCAGCTCCAAAACAGAAAAAGACTTTAGATAGTTTGGATGAAGTTGATCCAGAACTTTTAAAGACCTTCGCAAAGCTTGGAATTTCTTTAGAGGAACAGAAACGTCTTACAGGAGTAGCCATTGATGTGGTTATCGATTCTGTTTCTGTTGCCACTTCCTTTAAAGATAAACTTGCTGAAATTGGAATTATATTCTGCTCTATTTCAGATGCTATAAAAGAGCATCCTGAATTGGTAAAGAAATATTTAGGGACAGTAGTTCCTGCTCGAGATAATTATTTTTCAGCTTTAAACTCTGCGGTATTTAGTGATGGATCATTCTGTTATATACCAAAAGGGGTGCGTTGTCCAATGGAGCTGTCTACTTATTTTAGAATCAATGAGGCTGGAACAGGTCAATTTGAAAGGACATTGGTAATAGCCGATGAATCTAGTTATGTAAGTTACCTAGAAGGGTGTACTGCTCCATCAAGAGATGAAAATCAATTACACGCTGCCGTTGTAGAGTTAATCGCAATGGATGGTGCAGAGATTAAATATTCTACTGTTCAAAACTGGTTCCCTGGGAGCAAGGAAGGAAAAGGGGGCGTATTCAATTTTGTAACCAAACGTGGAATATGTTATAAGAATTCTAAAATTTCTTGGACACAGGTAGAGACTGGTTCAGCAGTAACTTGGAAATACCCTTCTTGTATTTTGAGAGGAGATAATTCTATAGGTGAGTTCTTCTCAGTTGCTGTAACAAATAATTACCAGCAAGCTGATACTGGAACAAAAATGATCCATATCGGTAAGAATACAAGAAGTACTATCATTTCTAAAGGGATTAGTGCAGGGAAAAGTAACGGAAGTTATCGTGGATTGGTGCAAATCGCAAAGTCTGCTGAAAACGCACGTAATTTTTCTCAATGTGACTCTCTATTGATGGGAGATACTTGTGGTTCTCATACCTTCCCGTATATAGAGGTTAGAAATAAAACTGCAATGGTAGAACATGAGGCGACTACTTCTAAAATTGGAGAAGATCAGCTGTTCTATTGTAATCAGAGAGGAATTGGCACCGATGCAGCTATCGGTCTTATTGTAAATGGGTATTGTCAAGATGTTCTTGATAAATTACCGATGGAGTTTGCTGTAGAAGCCAGAAAATTATTAGCTATCTCTTTAGAGGGATCAGTAGGATAATCACCTAAACCTAAGAAAATACACTATGCTAACTATAAAAAACCTAAAAGCAGGGATTGAAGATAATGAAATCCTTAGGGGGATTGATTTGCAAATTAACCCAGGTGAGGTTCATGCTATTATGGGACCAAATGGATCCGGTAAGAGTACATTGTCTGCAGTAATTGCAGGTAAAGATGAGTATGAAGTATCAGAAGGGAGTATTCTTTTTGATGGTAAGGAGTTATTAGAGGATTCTCCAGAGGAAAGAGCGCAGAAAGGAATTTTCCTTTCTTTTCAATATCCAGTGGAAATCCCAGGAGTTTCTGTTTCTAACTTTGTCAAGACAGCTATCAATGAAAAGCGTAAGGCTAATGGGGAAGACCCAATGCCAGCTAAAGAGATGCTAAGAAAGATGAGGGAAAACCAGAAGTTACTGGAAATGGATCCAAAGTTCTTGAGTAGATCAATGAATGAAGGGTTCTCCGGTGGTGAAAAGAAAAGAAATGAGATCTTCCAAATGGCTATGTTAGAGCCAAAATTGGCTATTCTAGATGAAACGGATTCAGGATTGGATATCGATGCATTAAGAGTTGTTGCGAATGGTGTCAATAAATTGAAAAATGAAAATAACGCGGTATTGTTAATTACGCATTACCAGCGATTATTGGATTATATAGTGCCAGATTTTGTCCATGTATTATACAATGGTAAAATTGTGAAGTCTGGGGATAAATCGCTTGCTCTTGAATTAGAAGAGAAAGGATATGATTGGTTAAAGTAAGATCTATACTATGGAATGGCTTAATCAATTAAAAGCGTCTCAAGAACGTAATGATGTTTGGAATAGTAACAGACAAGCTTCTTGGGATCTATTTATGGAAAAGGGATTTCCAACCATCAAGGATGAGGAATGGAAATACACGAATCTTAAGAAGATACTAGGCGAAACGTATTCGTTGTGTGGTGCTTCTGAGGGGAATATAACTAGAGCGTATCTTAATGGCCAGCAAATGGACCTAGAGGGAAGTATTAAGTTGTATTTTGTAGATGGAACATTTAGTGCAGAATTATCTGATGCAATCCCAGCTGGATTGAATATTAGTACGCTAAAGAACTTTGAGGTTGCTCAACCTGAATTAACGCAGGAATACTTTGGGAAAGCTTTACCAAAAGAGGACGCTCTAACTTGTCTGAATACAGCATTGTATCAAGATGGTTTAGCGATCGTTTTGGAGCGCAACCAAGTTGTTGAGCCTATTGTAGAGTTGTACTTTGTTTATTCAGAAAGTAAGGAAAGCAGATTTGCTGCACCACGTAATCTATTTATCTTAGGAGAGAACTCTTCTATGGTAATAGTTGAACGTATTTGTTCACTGGCTGAATCAAAAGTGTTTACCAATATGGTATCTGAAGCATTTTTGAAAGATGGAGCAAGGTTAAAAATGTTTAAAATTCAAAATGATCACGATCAATCTGTTGTAATTGACAACACTTGGATTGAGCAAGCGGGAAATTCATATGCGCAAGCAGATACGTTCTCTTTTAGTGGTGCTTTCGTAAGGAATAATTTGAATTTCAAATTCAACGGTAGTAATTCTGAGGCGCATATGCGTGCAGTGACTATTGCAGATCAAGACAATCTAATTGATCATCATACATTTGTAGATCATGCAATGCCGCATTGCTATTCAAATCAGATGTATAAAGGAATCTATGATACCGCTTGTAAGGGAGTATTTAATGGGAAGATTATTGTGCGTCAAGATGCGCAGAAAACCAATGCTTTTCAGCAAAATAACAACCTGTTACTTAGTGAGTTCTCTCAATTGGACACTAAACCACAGTTGGAAATTTTTGCTGATGATGTGAAGTGTTCTCACGGTTGTACAGTTGGCCAATTGGATAAAGATGCCTTATTTTTTATGCGTAGTAGAGGGATAGCGGAAAAAGAAGCTACGGCTTTATTGACCTATGCTTTTGCAAATGAAAGTTTGGCCAATATTCAGATAGAGGAATTAAAAAATAAAATTAAAAGAATGATTGCCGATAAACTTAATGTAGATATTGAGTTTTAAACTTTGTTCTTAACATAAAGGGAATCAGGTGTTAACCTAAATTAACATAGGCTTTCCAGAGATAAAAAAGGCTTTCCATACGGGGAGCCTTTTTTATTTGTTTAGAAATCAAGTAGTTTTTACACAACGCCAATCAATTTTTTGTGTAAATTTGAGGTCTGTGAATATTTTTTATCTCGATTTGTAAAACAAAATTCTGGACTTATGAAGAAGAGTATACTTGCTGCAATTGCCCTAATGGTAGGGGTAAATTTACAAGCACAAGATACCAAGTGTGCAAGCACTGAGCAGGACGTTCTCAAAGCTTATGAGAATCAGCCTGAATTGCTTGAAAAATATCTAAACTCCAAAGAGGACTTTAGACGTTACATGTTGGCAAAAAAGAACAATAAATTATCGAACGCTAAAACCGTTCAAGCTGATGAGGCTGAAATTCGTACTATACCAGTCGTCTTTCACGTTTATCACCAAGACGATAATGCTAACATCTCGTATGCGCAAATCGAGGATCAAATGGAAATCCTTAATGAGGATTTCTTAAGATTGAATTCGGATGCTTCTAATACTCCTAATGCATTTAGATACAGAGCTGATATCAATCAGTTAGATTTTGTATCTGAAACGATTAGTGGTTATGCTGCTCCAAATAAATATTTGCAATTTCAAGCTGCACCAACTATCACTGAGGATGTTGAATACAATGTTCCTACTGGGACAAAGTATGTAGTATATTTCAAGGATGAAAACTTCAGTGGTACTCTTAATTCAATTACACCAGTAGATGGTGAGGAGATTAAGTACGTTCAACTTGATGTAGAAAATATCCAAAACAATTATTACCTGGCGGAAGCGATTGCCAATGCTTTGGTTGATTCTGTATCTGCAGACGATGAATTGGATATTATTAATGAATCAGACGCAGTAAGAGAATCTACTAGTTTAGTTTTTGGAGCTTCTGATTTGGATAATTATACAGACGAAACTGGATATATAGGAGTAACGAACCCAAGAGGTGAGACTAGCTATATCGCTTTGTCTACTACAGCAAACCCTCCAGCAGTTAGTGTAACGGTACCTGTTGATTTATCATCGGCTACTACAAATACTGATGTAGCAAATAGTGTTGCAGCAGTAATTGATGCTTTGGATGATTTCTCAGCCTCAGCTATTGGATCTACTGTAATAATTACTGGATTGTATGGTGACCAAGATGATGTTGTTGTGGGAGCTGCTATGAGTACAGAAATCACTACGACAGTATTGGATCAAGGTGTTGTTAACAATGCATCCATTCGTATTGAAAACGATGAAATAGGTGTCGCTAATAGTCTTACAGCTGGTTATTCTACCGCTCAAATGGATATGATTGAGCTAGATAGAGGTTGGAAATATGCTTCTAGTTCTAGAATTCGTTTCGAATTGGCTAAAATTGATCCTGATGGAAACCCAACAAATGGGGTTGAAAGAATCTATACGGAAAGAACTGATCCTGCTGATGCGGATAACGGTGTGATGCCAGAAGGAGGATACTCTTATAGCAAATGGAGAAATGCGGGTAAAAACATTACCCAATGGGATCCAAATAAATATTTGAATATTTGGTCACTTAAAAATTTAGTAAATCCAGGTCAAGGGCAAATTTTATTAGGTTTTGCACAGTTCCCTTCTCAGTTGGCATTTGAGCCAAGTACAGATGGTATCATGGCTATCAATTCTCAAATTGGATCTACTGGAACAGGACAAGGTGCTCTAGGTAGAACACTGACTCACGAGATTGGTCACTGGTTAGGATTGAGACACATCTGGGGTGATGAAAACGAATGTGAAGCAGATGATGGTGTAGATGATACTCCACAACAAAAAGCAAATCACTCAGGACAATGTCCTTCATATCCAGAATTGGTTGAGGCATGTAAAGATGACGGTTACGGTTCTATGTATATGAACTATATGGATTACTCTACTGATCAATGTATGAACATGTTTACATTTGGTCAAGCAGATGTAATGAGAGGAGCAATGGAAATGTACAGATCAGAACTATGGTCTGCAGAAAATCTTGATGCTACAGGAGTTGGTCCTAATTTTGATGCTTCAGCAATGAAGCCTTATGCAAATTTCTCTCATTCTGACAGATGGATTTGTGCAGGTGAAGATGTTGATTTCGATGATGAGTCTTTCTATACAGACGGTTCTACAACATACGCTTGGGAATTCGCGGGTGGTGATATCGCTACTTCTGATGATAATGATCCTTCAGTTGAATACAATACTCCTGGACATTATGATGTAAGCTTAACAGTTACCAATGAAAATGGTTCTACTACACGTACTTTAAAAGGCTATGTCCATGTTTCTCCAGATGAGGTAGAAGTAGAAGGTGAGCTTTATATGGATTTCAACGATTGGACAAGCGTTCATGGAACAGGAGCAAATTCATTTGATGTAGTTCCTCAAGAGGATCCAACATGGAGATGGATAGACCTTTCTGAAACGTCTAGTGCTTCACATGGTGGTGCTGTTCAAATTGCTTCATACCAAACTGAAGAGCGTGTTACACATTCTATGTTTACACCTGTAATGAATATTTCGAAGACTAATTCAGGAATCAACAAAAATGATGTATTCTTGAACTTTGAGATTGCTTACGCAAACAGAGAAACACGTACAGATGATAGATTGATAATTTATTATAAGAGTTCTTGTAATTCTTCTTGGAAACCGTTGTACTATACTTCTAATAGACCTTCTCCTGAGAATTATGAAGCTGATGAGAATGAATTGACTGCTAATCCAGATACCTTTATCTATTCTAACTGGTGGACGCCAGGTGAAAATGATTGGAAAATGTTTAGTAGAGAACTTTCAGGAGTTCATAAGAAGGACGGAGTTCAATTCAGAATTGACTTTATCGGAACAAAAGGTAACTTCATGTATCTAGATAATTTCTATATTACAGCTGAAGATCCTGCATTAGCTATCGAAGAAAACACTTTCGAAACTTCTATCAACTTATACCCTAACCCATCTAAAGGTGATGTAACATTATCTTTCGATTTAGGTCAAGAGGAGAATGTTAAGATTGAGGTAGTAGATATTCTTGGTAAATCTTACGGTGTTACTGAAGGGGTTTACAATGCAGGAAACAACAAGGTTGAGTTAGATGCTGTTGCTTCTAGATTGACTTCTGGAGTTTACTTCGCAAGAGTTTACAAAAACGGACAAGTATTCACAAACAAGTTTGTTATCTCTAAGTAAGCTTACTTAGTAGAATAAAATATAAAAGGCCATCCTTCTGGATGGCCTTTTTTTTGTAGTAAGATTTAATGCAAAAAAAAAACCAGACTATAGAAAGTCTGGTTTTTTCATTTATAGAGAAGAAGCTTAGCTGTTCATTAAGTCTTCTATTTCTTCTACCTCAATTGGAATGTTTTTCATCAAGTTAATTGGGGCTCCATTTGCACTAACAACTAGGTCGTCTTCAATTCTGATTCCTAGGTTTTCTTCTGGAATATAAATTCCAGGTTCGCAAGTGAAGATCATTCCTTCTTCAATTGGCTTGGTCCATGATCCAACATCGTGTACATCCAATCCTAAGTAATGAGAAGTTCCATGCATGAAATACCTTTTGTAAGCAGGCCACTCTGGATCTTGGTTATTGATGTCCTCTATGCTAATTAAGCCCAGGTCTACCAATTCTTTCTCCATCAGGTGTCCTACAGCTATATGGTATTCATGAAGCATGGCTCCAGGTACTAATAGTTGTTCTGCCGCCTTTTTAACGCGTAGGACAGCATTGTATACTTCTTTTTGTCTTGCAGAGAATCTACCTGACACCGGGATACAGCGTGTCATGTCTGATGCGTAGTTTGCGTATTCTGCTCCAACATCCATCAAAAGTAGGTCGCCCTCTTTACATAATTGGTTGTTGTCTATATAGTGCAATACACAAGCGCTTTCACCGGACGCGATGATCGGTTGGTATGCAAAGCCTCGAGATCTGTTAATCATGAATTCATGCATGAATTCAGCCTCCAGTTCAAACTCCCAAACACCTGGCTTTACGAAATCAAGAATTCTACGAAATCCTTTTTCAGTAATATTACAAGCCTTCTGTGTTAGATCAATCTCAATAGGGTGCTTTACTGATCGGATAGCGTGCATAATTGGCGCTAACCTACCGTAATTATGAAGTGGAAAGCGCTGTTTTATGTTTTTGATAAAACGATCACCTCTGGTTTCAACTTCAACATGCGCTCTTAGGTGTTCATTTGCATTAAGGAGAACGTGTTCTGTCTCACTCATTAGCGTCATTAGTACACTGTCGAATTTATCCAGCCAGTATATCGTCTGGATTCCTGTTGCCTTTTTTGCTTGTTCCTTGGTAAGTTTAGCACCTTCCCAAACGGCTATGTGTTCATTGGTTTCTTTTAGAAAAAGGATTTCTCTATGTTTTGCATGAAACGAATCTGGGAATACAACTAGAATACTCTCCTCTTGATCTACACCCGTAAGGTGAAAAAGATCAGCGTTTTGCTTAAATGGCATGTGTCCATCAGCATTTGTTGGCATGATATCATTTGCCTGAACAATGGCAAGGGAGCTTGGCTTTAAGCCGCTTACTAAGCGTGCTCTATTCTCAATAAATAATTGAGCATTTATTTTTTCGTACTTCATGATTGTCTGGCTATTTCTGTTCCAAAAAATTCTCAACTAAATTAGGCATATTCTAGAAGATATGCAGTACTAAATAGTCATTATCCAACGATATTTGGAACAGTTAATTACTATGTTTGAAATAATGTTAAGATATTTATTTACTACAATTAAGATCCATTATGAATAATTCTTAAGTTTGCTATCTAGCTATACAAAGCTTAAATTTGCAGGAATGCGGGGGGTTATTATGGCCGCCAATGAAACAACAATTTTTAAAAATCAAGTATCGTATGAGTACTTCTGTGGGATTATTCTCAAGTTCTCTTGGGCGAAAGTTATTGATGGCCATTACTGGGCTATTCCTCTGTTCGTTCTTAATTGTGCATCTAGTCGGAAATTTGGCATTGTTCTATTCTCCTGATGATTTCAATTTATACACAAGATTTATGTCAACAAATGGCATGATCCGTATTGCAGAAATCATTTTATTTCTTGGGATTATTATACATGCTGTTGACGCTGTTATGTTGACTAAAGCCAACAAAAAGGCTAGGCCAGTGAAGTATGCAATGGATAACAAGAAAAGTACATGGGTTTCTCGAAATATGGGAATCACTGGTTCTCTTGTTTTAGCATTCATCATTATTCACTTGAACACCTTCCTTATAACGTATAAGTTTGGAGAAGTTGGTCAAGTATTGATCGATGGAGAGCAGGTGAAAGATATGTACGATGTAGTTGTTAAGGCTTTCGGAATGAAGCTTTATTCAGTTGTTTACATTGTTGCTTTAGCAATTTTGGGAATGCATTTAAACCATGGTTTCCAATCGGCATTTCAATCTTTAGGATTAAATCACAAACGATATACTCCAGGGATTAAAAAGGCAGGGACGATTTTTGCCATTGCAATTACAATAGGTTTTATCGCCTTTCCAGTATATTTCGGTTTCATTAAATAAGCTATTAGCGTTCAATTATGACAAAGTTAAAATCTAACATACCTGAAGGGCCATTAGCAGACAAATGGACCAAGCACAAAGCAGATAGTTCGTTAGTAAATCCAGCTAACCGTCGTTCTATAGATGTTATCATCGTAGGATCTGGTTTGATTGGAGGAGCTGCAGCAGCATCTCTTGGTGAAATGGGATACAATGTAAAATGTTTCTGTTTCCAAGATTCTCCACGTAGAGCGCATTCTATTGCTGCCCAAGGTGGGATCAACGCTGCAAAGAATTATCAAAATGATGGTGACAGTACTTATAGATTGTTTTATGATACAGTCAAAGGTGGTGATTATCGTGCAAGAGAAGCAAACGTATATAGACTAGCAGAGGTTTCTGCAAATATTATCGATCAATGTGTTGCCCAAGGGGTGCCATTCGCACGTGAGTACGGTGGATTCCTTGCAAACCGTTCTTTCGGTGGGGTGCAAGTCCAGAGGACTTTTTACGCCCGCGGTCAAACGGGACAACAATTGTTGATTGGTGCATACCAAGCCTTGAGTCGTCAGATTCACCAAGGTACCGTTACTATGTATAACAGACACGAAATGTTGGATGTTGTATTGGTAGATGGAAAAGCGAGAGGTATTATCGCTCGTAACTTGGTAACAGGTGAGATTGAAAGACACAGTGCACATGCTGTAATCCTAGGTACAGGTGGATATGGAAATGTATTTTTCCTATCGACAAATGCTATGGGATCAAATGTTACAGCTGCATGGAAGGCGCACAAGAAAGGTGC
>MAAC01013463.1_pt1 | contig 29661 bp, 30 predicted proteins | sample 1115981 | NCBI WGS metagenome assembly MAAC01 (sample SAMN04961126, study PRJNA320927) | seawater metagenome | isolation source: sample BD02T64 sea water enriched with oil for 64 days | place: USA:Gulf of Mexico | collected 2013-07-27
CCTTTTCATAGACATGGTCAGATACCCTAAATTTGGAGTTGACCATGAATTCTTACAAAGTCTGCGGCTTAATGATTCCCTTGTTGTTAGCGGCTTGTGCAACGGCACCATTGCCTCCTATTACCACCAGTCAACTAAGTGATAGGCAGTTGTTTGAACAAGAACAAATGGCTGCGGCAACCACTGCAATGAAGCAATTTTTAGGTTGTAAACAAGGCGGTTTGTTATTGGATCAAAGTGCTCGTGAGAAAAGGTCATCTGCACAGTATGCTGCCTCTGCAAAAACGCTGGATCAATGCCTTGCTGACATCGATGAATATCGTGATATAGCACCCGTAGCATCCATTGAGTCCGTTGAGCAGCGAATGCAGGTGCATGCCTTAATGGTATTGAATTACTTTAAGGCAGGAGATATTAAAAATGCAAAACTACAATTGCGCGCTTTTGAATTGTCTTATCCAGGCCGAGATCTTTATTTTGCAGATTACACCTCGTTTGTCGACAGTTTAACCCTGCTATTGGGCGTTGATAGCTTCCATGGCTTTGAGAGGCGGCGACAGGTATTCAATGTCAATCCTACATTAGCATCAGAAGTATCTCGTTATCGTTACTGGCAAAATCGCTAATTACACAGACCATTACTGAAAGGAAGTTGATATGTTTAAGCAATTATTATCGATGTTGATTTTACTATTTCCACTGAGCATAGCTCCTGTTGTTGTGAATGCGAGTAATGATGGTATGGACTGGAAGCCAGCGGCAAGCGAGACACTTGTTCGTATGCCAGCAAAATATATAGATGCATCCATTGAAAATAATTTCCAAAAGTCATCGCTGGCGAGTGGGATTCATGCGATAGAAACACAAATTCAGCTGGAAGTGGTACGTATGCATGAATCGTATAAAGCCGTTTCTGAGATGGAGGATGAACAACCCGTGAGCGAGAAGAATATAGAACGCCGTCACCAATTTTTAACGGCAAAATCCAATTACTTAGGCTTGCTACATGAAAAACAGCAACTATCTGAACGGGTTTTACATAAAAAAGCGACTTTGTATCAACGGGTATTAAAAAAGTTGCAAAAGAACAAAGCTGATGCAGAAGATCCCGTCAGCATGGCTTTGGTAGAAAAACAAAAAACTGCACGAGCACGGCTTCAGAATACGGCAGAGCGGGTGGATAACTTATTATCTCAACCATTAACAAATATGGGGGGGGCGTTGAGTGTTGACGCATTAAGCAGCACGAAACCTGTTGCCTATAAGCCCAGTAAATATCAACGCGAGTATGGTGAGAATTTAGCGAAAGTTCAGCAGTTGAAGGAAGCTATTCAACAGCATAGCTCGAACGAAAATCCAGTGTTAAATGGGCAATCATTAAATCGAGAGCAATATATACGTTATCTACTGAGCCACGTAGATAGTGAACTAGCGCTTTTGGATCAAGAGCGATTGATGTTGGGTTATATGGCGAAGCTTGTGGCATTAGATGCTCAAGCTTTAGAGCATGAAATAGCGTATGTCGCGCTGGATGGTGACGCAATTACGATAAAGGAACAGATGCGTATTGCAAATGCCACAGATATGTTTATCGGAAATTAATACTGCCATAAAAAGAGGGCGATAGTATGTTTGACATGAAAAAAATGAGAACTAATAAATATCAAAAAAACAAATCGACTTTCCATGGCGTAATGCGAAGCGTATTTCTTGTTATGACGCTTTTTGTTAATTCCATTGCACTGGTTCATGCAGAAAGTAGAACGCTATTAAATTTGGAGCGAGAGCGTTCATCTCTAATTGGCGTTGTGGCACAGGAGAGCCTGTCGCCTATTGAGCGTGAGCGAAAAATTGCATTGAGTCAGCGTCGACTTATGGACATGGAACGAATGGTGATTCGTGATGATCGGTTGCTAGGGTCCCATGAGCCTATGGTGAGAAAAGCGTTTGAGCATTATGAGACAACATTTTTGGTACATGCTAGTGCCGAAGCAAATCAACATATCGTTGATTTTTGGTTAGAGCAATTACACCTTGATAGTCAATCGATATTAGCAAGTAAAAGAGGGCGGCGGTAATGACGGCGTCATTGTTTTCTGCTGCTACCGTCTCACCAGTAACAGTCTCGCCAGAAAAGTCTTGGCTTGTCTTATCGGTGATGGGTGTTGGGGTTATTCTGTTAGCACTTGCAAGCTATATCACTGATCAACGATTGAGCGCGCTATTTGAATGGATGCAACACGTTTTTGGTTGGGGTTATGCTGTGGTGTATAGCGTGTTAGTTGCAGGGGCGTTGTTTTCTTTCCATCGATTGAATACGGCGAAGGATTCGGTGTATTGGTTGGAATTGGGTCAGCAAGCAGCAGGCGGTATTGCGACCTTATCCTTAACGTTCACATTGTTGGGTATTAGCTTAGGTATTGGGGCGTTATCAGACAAAACCATCGATCCAACAACTATTCAAAGCATTATTCAGGAGCTAACGCGACACTTTTCTACCGCATTTATGACAACGGTGGTGGGTTTACCAACTGCCAATTGTTTAAGAGCGTTGATTTCATTGAAATATGTGCGCTTAACGCTTGATGTTGTAGAGGAGCCCATAAATAGTCTTGAAACAGGAGAGAAATCATGAAAATGCTATTTCTAATCGCAGTTGTTAGCTCTATTGGTTACTTGGCATATCAAGAATTACCTCGTATTGAGCAGATATTATCGACATCGTCGTTTCAACCGGATAACACCAAAATAACGATGGAATCAGTAAAACACGAAATGCAAAAAAAACTCGATGATGTCACATCAGAGCGAGAGGCGTTATATGAACTACTTGCCAAAAAAGAAGCGTTGCTGATGGCAAGGACGAAACAATCTTCAGAGAACGAGGGACCAGAAAACGAAAATAATGAAAGTAAAAATACAGTGCCGTTAGCGAACGCTGATAAACAGGGTCAAACGATTCAATATAAGGAGGCGTCGAAGCGAAGAGAGGCGCTACGTGAATTAGCGCAGAGAATGGAGTTACATGCCTTGGGGCTAAGTGGCAATGATCTGGGTGTTGATGAATTGGCTGTGAAGTGATACTTGCCTGCTCTCGTTATTTGCCACAAACATTGCGTCATTGGTTGCGATCATGGCGATGGTATTTAGCGTGGGTGATTTGGTTGGCAGTGGTTTTTACATATTTAGATTATCGTGCTGTGTATAAGGGCTCTTTGTATGAAAGCTCTTTGTATGAGAGTAATACGGCTGACACAACAGTCAATAACAGCGTCGAGATAGCTGCTGATATGCAAATGGTGTCGTTACCGCCTCCGCCACCTATGCCGTTAATGCCTTTGCAAAAGCTGTCTGCACAAAAGGTGACAGCGCCAAAGGTAAAAGTGCAAACATCAGCATTGTCACAGGAAAAGGCGGAGAATCAAAATGAACAGAGTCGCTTATGGTTGTCAAAATTGGAGGATGGAGAAGGGCCAAATATTGTCTTCACCTGGCCAGAAGATGCGAATGAGCGAGAGTGGATTCAGCAGAGGTTATATAGCTGTGGTGTACGATTAGGGAAGTGGAGGAACGGTCGTTTACGTGCTATCGAAGTAGGTGTTGGAACTGTTAGCGGTTTTATTCGAGTGTTTAGTGGCGATGTTTCCGTTAAAGAAAAATCCCGATTACAGGTGCTAGCAGGAGAAGGGAAACCCGTTAGGGTCTTTCCGAGAAGCTTGGATATTCATTTGCTAAGGCAATTATCAAACGCGACATCTGGGAAGTTTATGGGAGCTAAACAGGTCAGTGCGCAGTACAAGAAGAGCGCTAACGGGGTGAATGTCCGCAATATACGGGTGGATGGCCTGACATTTGAGAAGGGCGTTGGTTTTTTACCTGAAAATGGCCAGTGTAGTTGAGAATAAGTTCTGCTAAATTGAGCCCATTAAATACAAATAAACCCTCTAAAATCAAACAAATAGACTAAAGTTATTAGACCGATCTGTTAGATCAGCGTTGTTGAGTTTGTTGCATCATAAAAAGCCTCTAAGCTATCCATAGCCAATGTTAAGAACGTTTTATGTATCAGGAGAGCGCTAATGCGGAGATTGATAAAGAATAATATTTGGCTGATGTGGTTGTTTACGTGTGTGTGTATTGTATTTATTGCAGTGATAACACCTGTACACGCGGCTGATCGTCCCAATATCCTCATTATGGGTGAAGATGCCGACGAGAATACAGTTGCGCGTAATAGCCAAGTCTTTCATCGCGTGTTGAATGCACTTTCTAACCAATTGCATGACGTAGGTTTTGATGTTTTTGATGAGACTGCTGTAACGTTGGATAATTTTGTTCAAGGGCGAGTGCGTCGAACGGACGCAGAATTAATTGATATCGCGAAATCTATTCGTCGTCCCCCTATTGATGTTGTCGTCCTTTTTAGTATTTATTCCACTGCAACACAGAACAGTTATACAACAAAGGTGCAAGCGCGAATAGAAGGGCGCCTATTGAATGTGCAGACAGGGCAGCGGCTGGGAAATGTTGAACTTGACTATCCAGAGGGTTGGAATGCACCAAAGCAATGTAATCGTGATTGTTTGCTTCGCTCCATCGGTGATCATTCTAAAATAATTGCGAGCGATGTTGGAAGTATCTTGGCTGAAAAATTATCATGGATGGTTAGCCAAAGTGACACCCCTGCTGCTCATGGTGTTATGGCATATCAACTTGTTTTTGATGACTTTACACAAACGGAGGTGATGGAGTTTGAAGAATATTTGATAATATTCTCTGGTTATCAATCGCACCGAATTACCTATGGCGGTGCTACACGGACAGAGTACTGGTACAAATCGAATATCAATAATGCCAAATTGAGTAGGAATTTGAATAAGTTATTGGAAACGCTAAATGTCAGCGGTTTGGTGCAAATTTCAGGGAATACCTACACCGTAAAAAAGATTAGCTTACGCCATAACAAACCCGTTCGAAATCCCAGGGATTGGTAGTATGAATGTTGAAACCGATAGTCAAGCGATGACAGAGGTTGCTCTTGGGTTAGCGATGGCATTTTTTGCAATGATGATTTTGGCCATGATGTCGATGAGTATACCTAGTGAAGTAGTCGCTAGCCAGGTCATCTCTAAGGGAAAATATTCCAATATTCCCTTTAAGGAAGGCGTGAAGGTCGTGTCAAATAGCAAGGTGGCTACCGACGGAAAGCCTGCTATAGGTGTAGACGGAGCGCCGAAAGAATCACGAAAAGAGTTTACTGATGAGACAGTGAGTGAGGATACCATCATTATCTTCTATCAAGGTCGATACCTTGATGTTGCGTTACAACCGATAGATGTAGCAATACTTGATGTAAGTACAGCGAAGCGTTATATATTGGCGTTATCACCGAATCTATCATTAAGTGATGCATTGGCTGTTCGCGCACAAATTTCTTCCCCTAACCTCACCATAACCGAATTAGATGAAGCGTGGATGACGCGCCTTGCTTTGTAGTTAGTAGGTTATAGTTTTATCTGATCGGAGAGGATTTATGAGTACGAACATAAAGAACAAGCAGGTAAGAGCAGGTCAGCGAATGCAATGGGTGGTGGTTATTGTGTTTATTGTACTGACTGTGCTGAGCAGCCAAAGTTTTGCTCGTTTCAGCTTAGATCGGGATACCGTTAAAGACATTGTAATAGAAGAAGCTAGATTGCAGGGCGTTGACCCCGCATTGGCATTAGCGGTAGCGCAAGTAGAGTCTGATTTTGACCCCAATGTAGTGAGCCATAAAGGGGCTCGTGGGGTCATGCAAATTATGCCTAGAACGGCTCGTGAAGAATTTGGTATTAATCCCACATTGTTATTTGATGCACGTACTAACATACGAACGGGTGTGACTTTTTTAAAGCAGTTACAAAATCGTTATGGCAATGTGGAATTTGCGTTATCGCATTACAATGGGGGGTCTCGAGTAACCAAACCTGATGGTAGCTATCAGGTTATTCCCGTGACCAGAGGGTATGTGGATAAGGTATTATCAAAAATGAAACGCTTTCAAAAAGATGTAGCCCCCGCTTGGCTTGGCTATACTTCTATTTCTACTCCTAGCTACCGCGATATGAAAGAAAAGGCAAAAGATAGCCTTGATATACGATCGAAACTATATCGGTTAAGACAAAAAAATATGCATTTGGCAAAGGTCGTAAATACGCGAGTTGACCCTTATTTAGATAACTATCAATCGACATTTGTTAGACGACATAGAGCTCCCAAGACAGAGCGGCAATCGATTAGTAGTGGATACGCATCAAATCAGAGTGAGAGGAGACAGCAAGTGTTACAGTGGGAAAGTGTTTATGAGTGATAGGTTATGAGCGGTAGGTTATGAAATTATGTCGTTAACACTGTATGGGGTCAGTGCTGAGCTTATTGCTGCAATTGATGGCTTGCGAGAGGCCCCTGGCATCAGTGGGCCTAAATATAGGAAAAAAGATATCGATAACCTTTCCCAAATGATTTTATGTCGAAATTATGGAAAGGCGACGTTAGAGCTCAGTTATCTCTTGCTGGCAATTTTAATGTGTAAACCGTCGGCAAAGAATGTTGAACGGGGCTCAACTCAGTATCCAGCAGGTGCTTCAACTCAAAAGTTATGGTTGAATTTTTTTTGGTTAGAGGAAGCGATAACCCCCAAGCGTTTTAGAGCGACATTTACGGATATCCCAGAGTCAGTACAGCCCTATTTTCAGCTTAATGAGCAGGGCTTAACGATAGGGTTGTCGAATAGCGAATTTACACTTTCACCAACACGAATTTCTACACTAGCCAGTTTGTTAGAGTTTTTGGTCTACGTTAATCCCACCGTATTACAACAGGATGAGGTATTTGGGCGGCGTGGCGAGCTTCATCCCTCAAAATACGAATCTACAGTAAAAACGTTAGCGTCTGATTTCCAAAAAATACTCTATCGGTATCTAGCCGATCATTTGCAGCCCGCTCAACAACAACGACGATTTCGGTACCTGTGGGGCTGGTTGTGTGAGTATCACGAGAGTCATGACCAAGAAGATAACTTAGTCATACAAGAAGATAACTTAGTCATACAAGAAGGTAACCTTGTCATAGATGATGCCGTTATTTTAACGTTTTGGAAGCAAGCAACGCAGGGGAGTGATGATTCGTTAGGCTTTCGCCGATATCGTACTGTTGCAGAGAATTTCTTTGATTTACGCATTGCGATGCAGTGTGTCGAGGCTCAGAAAAATGTGACTCATAGTTTGGATATTGAGTTGCCACCAGAGGTTTTGCAACAAGTGCTCATTACATCAGATATTGATTGCCTTGATGTAACCTCATTAACAAGAATGCCAAAGTTTTTAACAAAACAGCAAGCAGAAATCTGTCAACCTATCCTTGAGGTGGGCGATACTGCATCAGTAATGGCACTAACCGTCATGAGAATGCGCTGCTTTGGTGACTGGCAAGCAAGCCTTGTGCAAGCACTAAGAAACAAAAGTAATGATAATCTCAGGGCGTTACTATCAGAACAAAGGCAAGTGTTTACTTATACCGCTTACTTTGAAGAAATAATGCAGTTAAAGACGGTATTTGAACATGCCAGTGATAGTGGTTTACATGTGTTGTTGCACTGCCAAGTGGTCGAGGCATTTCCTTTGGTGCTACAGCAGCTAACGGATGTGGACTTAAAGAGTGTTCGACAGGTGTTGTCGATATGTTCCAGTGGGGAGCTTTCCGCTTTATCAGCAGAGAGAGAGATTTTTGATCAATGGCCAGACTTGCTTTTACAGGTTCCTGCATTAAACCATCTTGTGCAACAGTTTCAGAAAGCGTTTAAAGCCAATAATCGACAAGGATTTAAGGTATTACCTGAGCATATGGATGGAGATGCCTACTTGGGCGGGGTGCAACAGCTAGACCGTGTTTTTCAGCGTTGTGATAAACACTTACAACGGTTAAAAGAGAACAACGAATCGGAATTCGCCTCTGATCTTTCCATATTCAAAAGTGGGTTTATTGCATTGTATGGAGATTCTTTATGACCGGTATCGTTGAAGGTAAAAACAAAGATAAAGTCGAAGCTGTATTTGTTACATTACAAGCTATCAGGGGAGTACAGCCAGGTAATGTGACTGAGGGTGTGATTGAGGCTGAGGCTGAATCGGAAGCTAGATTAACTCCACGTGTTATGTTTGGAGAACTTGTACACTTTGTACATGGTACTGCAACCGTTGATGAGCCAAGGGTGAAAGCAGCAATAGGGAATGATCTAACATTACGTCGACAGTTTAATAGCTTGCTAAAAAGCTCACGTGTGGCAATGGCACCAAGTCAGGCTCAGGCGGCAACGGGCGAGGTTTTGGAGCAACGTAAAACACGCGCATTTACGTTACTCTTTAAACCATCGAGAGCCAACGCAGACCAGATCTACGTATTACTCACCGTTCATGCTGAGTCAGGAATAGTGGATGGTCATCGTCCGGTGATTATCGCAAACGTGGCAACAGGGATAGGGCGGTTACAGTTTCCTCCGTTAAAGGATAAAAGTGCTCAGTTGTTGTTGGAGGCAAATGACCAACGTCTAATAATTGCCCAAAACGCCGATGCGGAATTGAGTTTGATGTAATACAGCTATACTGGATGGTATGCAGACTTTTATTTATATCGCTACAACACAGGGCCCTGTTCGCGTTCAGGCCATTACGGAAGAAGATCCAGATATTAAATCGGTGGTGTGTCTTGACGGTATGGCAGAACCACTAGCGATCAGTGACCGTTATCATGATTTTGTGAAAAAAGGCACTGGGCTTATTCATCGAGAATTTGGCCATGGTAGCTACCGGGTGGATGTTGATAAAGCCCATTGACCAAGGAGATAGTTGGCAGCTTGGTTTGTATTGTGCTCATGTTTTACATCAGAAGAAACAGTTGTGTAACGATTTACCTAAACCTGGTGATCGGGTATTTTTTATCACCGGCAGTGTAAAAAGTAACGGTGATATTATCGCCGTGGATAAAGTGTCTGAGAAAATTCGGGCGGCGACTAAGCAATTGAAGGAATGGCGATATCATGGATGCCGTGTTACGTGTCTATTGGCAGCAACCCAACAAAAAACTATTGAAGTAACCTCTGGGGCATTGGTGGCCAATTTTGCACAAGACGATCTACGGCTTGTGCATAACACGAGTGATGTACTTAACGTGTTAGGCGAACATAAATCTGAGGTTGCTAGCAAAGAGCGCGTAGGCTTTCGGCGCCCCAGCAATAAATGGTTGCTGTTTGGGTCGTTATGCCTGTTTTTTCTACTATTTTTACCCCTGTTTTATAACGTATTAGTGCTTTCAGATGACCCAATAAACAGTATTGCAGAGGTTGATACCTTGCAAACGAATGTGCCTTTTACAGGAAGTGTACCGTTGCAAGGCACGGTGGCGTTGAGCCTAATCGCTCAGATTGCCGTTCAAACGGGAAATTGTGCGCAAAGTGTTAGTCGGCCCGTTACGGTTGATGTTGATCATCGGTTTCAACCAACCTCTTTTGAACAGTTGTGTGGTTTGACTTATCACTCTGATACGGCGAAAGCAATGTTTGCATTCTCTCTTGATCGTCTGGGTATCATTGCGCTTGCCAAAAAACATTCAGGCTGGCAGGTTCCTCTGCCGCTACAACAACGTAGTGATCGTCGGTATGCCGTAATAGTGATATATAACGGTGATGCGCAAGGTTTCGTTCGCCGATTGGAAAAGCAGTTGTTACGCTGGAGTTTGCAAGGTCGCGATGTTGAGTTATCGAATGTTATATTGTGGGTTAAAAAGCAGGCGGTAAGCGCTGGGGTGTACGGGCATGTATTGGCGCGTAGAAAATAACGTCTACGTTTACCTGTACTGTCTATAATAATAGAAGAAGTATAGGTGTGTTTTAATCTGCAACCTAATTCGTTTAATTGTGGCGCAAAAGCGCCTAAGTCATGGCAAAAAATTGCCGTTATGCGACAAACAATGCAGCAGGTAACACAGGTGCGGTGTGCCAGCCCTCTTAAGGCAAGACAATATCAACGACGGTGAGATGAATGCCACTATATAGCCGTTCCTTATAAAAGAAGGCCAGCCAAGTGATTGAGTGTATTCGCGAGGGGGGCTCGCAGGCTTGAGTGGTTTCTAGGCCCCGTAGTATTAGTTATGCGGGTTTTATCGCTATATACGTGTGAAATCACTCTAGAGAGGAGAACCCCTCAACGTTGGGAGTAGCCCGAGCCCGAGTGGTAGCGCAATAATAGGTATTATGCCGTTATGGTTGTTTATGATGAAAGTGGTATATGACTTGCAGTGTTACTAGAGCGATGATTGTTTCGCAGGCCATTTGCAGGAAACGTGGCTTTTAAAAAACGGCTTTTAAAAATAATAGAGCGTGGGTGAATACAAAGGACTGTTTATGATAAACGTTTTTTTTAAACCCATTAAAGTTATTTTTATTGGGGCCGATAAGTTAATTGTAGGGTACTTCATCATATTAAAAGTACCAGAATATGAAGACTGATTATATTCAATGAATGTCAGTTGGTCGTTAATAAAAGCTGAGGAGTATTCTCGTGAATAAAACAACTAACATAGCATGTAGGGTAAGTGCAATGGCTTTGGGCGTGGCAATGATTAGCACCGCTCAAGCTGATTTGTTTGAAGTAAAAACCAATGTGTCAACAGCGTTAACCATGACGGAGACGACACCATTAGATGTCGGGCAAGTTTTTATTAGTGGGTATCAGTCGGATGACTCTGGCACAGCGGCAAGTTATGTGATCCCTGCAAGTGGCGCGGCGGCAACTGCTACACCGGGAACGTCTACGGCAAATGGCGGGTCTCCCATAGCATCAACTATTTTACCAATCACAACACCTGTTGCTGGGCGTATTGATATTACCGATGGCGCGCCGAATCAATCGTTGGATCTTGCTGTTTCTGCCACTGCTTTTACAAATCCCGCGGGAGGGGCAGCTATTGTGATTACGAGTATTGATACTTCGCCAGCGGTTGGTGCTGCTGCGCTGACATTGGATGGCACTGGAGCAGGTGCTATCTTGGTCGGTGCAACATTAGCGAATTTCGGTCAAGGGGGTAGTGTGCCATCTTATACAGCAGGTAATTTTACTGGCACGTATACGGTGACCATTAATTATTAATGCGTAGTTGATTGTAAAAGACCCTAAAGGTAATTCGCTTTTAGGGTTTTTTTTCGGATTAAAAAATATTTTTATTTGTAAGGCAATTGCCGTTAAAGGTTTCCTTTTTACGGCCGATACAATAAGTGTAAGGTACTTAAAGATACTTAAAAATACGTAAAGTACTGCAGTGCATGTGACCTGATTAACATTTCTATATGTTGTTGGTCATCAATAAAGAATTGAGGAGTAAAGTTGTGAATAAGACAACAAAAATCGGTTGCAAAATAAGTGGTATTGCTTTTGGTGTGTTGATGGCAGGTTCAGTGCATGCGGATTTGTTTGAAGTAAAAACCAATGTATCAACAGCGCTAACCATGACGGAGACGACACCATTAGATGTCGGGCAAATTTTTATTAGTGGGTTTGATTCTAGTGACTCTGGCACCGCGGCAAGTTATGTGATTCCTGCAAGTGGTGCGGCGGCGACGGCTACACCGGGCACGTCTACGGCTACAGGACCTATAGCATCAACTATCCTGCCAATCACCACGCCAACGGCTGGGCGTATTGATATTACTGATGGCGCGCCGAATCAATCGTTGGATCTTGCTGTTTCTTCCACTGCTTTTACGAATCCAGCGGGAGGGGCTGCTATTGTGATCACGAGTATTGATACTTCGCCGGCGGCTGGTGCTGCTGCACTGACATTGGATGGTACTGGAGCAGGTGCTATCTTGATCGGCGCAACATTAGCGAACTTAGGTGCAGCCGGTAGTGTGCCATCTTATACAGCAGGTAATTTTACGGGTACTTATACCGTGACGATCAATTACTAGAATACAGTTTATGTGAAATATCGAGTTGAATCATAAAGCCGGCTGCGTTATGCAGTCGGTTTTTTGCGTTAAATTCTTGGTTTGTGTGTTGCCTGTTATCTGTTGGGTGTTGTTAAATGTTCATTGTTGCCTTCCTGTGCTAAGGGCTTGAATGTTGGTAGCTTTGCAATCGCAGCTTTTCCATTAAACCGCTTGAGCCAGCCGTTGCCTTTTTTAAAATATACTTCTCCTCTTCTATGCGAGTAATCCTTTCTTATAATTCACGATTTTTTAACTGGTCTGGTGTTATTGGTAGGGGTTTATGAAAGGTGCTTTTTTGTTCATCTCTAGGTTGGCGAACCCATTTTTTCATTGTTGATTTGCCAATGCCCGTCGTGTCTGCTGTCTTTGAGGATCGTGATTCAGGGCTGAATGTGAGTCAGCTTCTCTTGGTTATTGACTCGCTTAATTGTTAGTGAAATAGTGATAACATTTCTTGTTAGGTGATCAAGTTCACTATGCCATATAGCTTATTGTCGATAATGAAGGGGCTTATAGAGGCGTTGAATTGAATGCTGTTAAGCGAGGTGTAGAAACACGAGCTAGATATCTGCGTTGTGATCGGTTGAAAAAGGCAAAGAATAGAATATATCGGAATAGCGGGCGTGTTTAATGGTTGTGTTTAGCTATAACGTTGAGATAACGTTCAAATGGTACATACAAAAAAGCCGATAGGCATTACGCGCTATCGGCTTTTTTGTAGGATCTACTCAGTATGAAATGTTGATTTCATACTGGCCAATGTACTCTCCGTCAGTAAATGCAAAAGGAGTTTGCTGGGTAGTAAATACACCGCCAACAGATACAATGCCAGTACCACCGCTTAAGACCATGGTACCCGTATCAATAGGCGTTGATACAAGGCTTGTTATGTCTATTTCAGCTACTGCGCCCGCAATGCCATTTAATCGCATGGGAACGTGGCCTGATCCGTGGTTAATGGTTACTGTAGCGCCGTTTGCGCCTGTAACAGTAAGAATGGCCGCTGCTGGTGATCCGCCCATTGGAACAAGGCCTGCGCCGTTGGCTCCTGGCACAAAAGAGACTACACCAAGCTGAGACAATGTGAACGTGCCGTCCTCACCCGGAAGGCTTTTTGCGTAAACATCACCCAGATGCATCGGTACCGTTTCTGTGACCGTTGCGGTCAAAATAACCTCAGCGATAATGTCATAGGTCTCTACTGCTGACGCGAAAACTGACCCTGTTAGTACTAGGCCTGCCGCAACGCCGCTTAATTTTGAGAATGTTTTCATAGAATGTTTCATGGTGAGTGTATCTCCTAGCAAATCGACTTGTTGTGACAAACTCACCAAAGGAGAGAGCTTATCGATATTGTGCGCTAATACTGTGTTGATTGATCGGTTGCAGCGCCTTACAGTACTTTTATCGGCGTTATCGTTAGTAACTTTAATAAAAAGTAAAAAAGACTTTTTTATTGCTGATACGTAAAGCTGGCACTGCCCCATTGTGTGCCTTCATATTCGTCATCACCCTCATAGATTACTTGAAGTGTAGCACCTGAGGGGATATTGTCAGTTGTTAGCGGTATGTGAACCGTTCGGCTATTGCTTTCTCGGTAGACAGCAATATTGGTGATCTCTCCTATTTTAACCACATCAGAGATGGCGTTGGCTTTCATATACACATGAACAGAGCCAAAGCTGCTGTAGATGCCTTTTTTATGAAGGGTAACGGCGAGCGCCTTTTTGCCATCGGTGGTACTGAGATCGGGGTTATTAATGTTCGTGTCGATGTCGATTTTGCCTTTTCGGACAATAACGGGGATAGAAAAAGACAGTACGGGTACAATGGTCATGGACATGCCGGTTGCATTTTCTGGGGCTTGTTTGTAATCCGATAACTCAACCCCCGAGTCAATGAGCTTCATGGCTAGGTGGGAGCGGTACTCGCCGTCTTCTAAGTTGGCCGGCATACGGTAGCTCAGTTTTATACGCTGATAGCCGCCCGGTTCAATGGATACTTTTTTGGGTGAATAGCGCAGCATGGGGCTGGCAATGAATTCGCCCTCTTTTGTGTCAATGTCATTATACCCCCCGGCTGCATTTTGTATTTTTTCCGATAAGAAAATGCGGTATACCTTGGTTTCTTTTTTTGTGTTTAGTAGCGTTACTTCAGCTGTTCTGTTTTTTTCATCCATCACGAGCCGTGTGGGCGTGATCATGATGTCAGAAAAAGCGGCAAGGGGGAAAGAGCATGCCGCTGCCAGTAAGAACCGTGACAATATCTGTGTTAGCAAGCGCTGGGTTCGTGTTGAGGGGTGCTGTTTGGTCATGGGGGTCGTGCTCCGTTTGGATTAAAGCGAGAGATAAACAAATAAAAGCAAAATACGTGCCTAGTTTGTTACCAGTTTACTTGAATTAAAATATTGCCTGAATAGGGGGACGCATAATAGATGCCGGTTGTGCCCGTTGTTTTGAGTGTGGCGCCCACATAAAACTCTGTTTCGCCTATGCCATTTGTCTGTCGTTGGCTAGGGTATTCAAAGTCTTCAATGAGAAACGTCTCGCGTGTGCCTGTGCCGTTCCATGTAATGAAGCTGTTGGGGATGTTAATGGAGACACTGGTGTTGATGGGCATTCCGGTGAGTCGGTAGATGCCATTCTGTCCGGGCATGAGGATGTGTATTTTTTGTGTGCTGGTTGAGCTGGAGAGGTTGCTGCTCGGCACGGTTAATGTTGATACAAGGTCGTTTCCGGTGACAACAAACGAGCCAAAACTAATGGGTTGTATTTCTTCAATCCCTGCGGTGACTGTCGAGCAGTAACCGGCAGCCACCAGTACTAGTAGGGTGGTAAGCTTATTCTGTGGTAAGTGTGGGTGTGTCATTATTAATGTTACCAAGCCTGTACGGCATCGCCAGCAAAAATGTTTCGGGTGGATAGGTTGTCTTGCAGCGTGGCTTGTGCGCCAGCTGAATGTGATTCGGTAATTGTGACTTTTCCATATCGTTCAAGCCGATAGCTACCTTGTGGGGCGTTGGGCCATGTGGCATTGATGCGTTGGTATAGCTGTAATGTGTCGCCGGGCATCAGTAGGCTTTCAATGCCGATATCCAGTGTAATAATGTCTCTGTTGACAGCGACAATGTTGGCTTGCATGGGAATGCAGTCTAATGCTGTGCTGATGAAGTGGCCTTGTTTTTTTAAGACATCATTGATAGTGATGCCGTATGTTGTAGTGAGGTAGTTGCTATTCAGTGTTTTGTTGTTAGATTGCGTGTTTTGGCGAACCTCGGCCTGACCGGCAAAGCGTTGCCGTTTAATGGCAAGACCTGATGTACCATCATATAGCGTGGTGGAGACAACGAGGTGGCGTGTTGCTTGGTTGAGCGTGCTGCTATAAAACGCATGGCCTTTTTCGACTGACATGTTTTCAATGGTTCCTGCAAGAATGAACTGAACGCCAAGTGACTGGGCCAGTGCAATGATTTGTGCTTGTGTGCTAGGTACGTCAGGGTCAGTACTGATTTGTTTATGGGTCCATAGTTGCCGGTGGGTTGCACTGGTGACGAGGAAGAGTTCAGTGTCGATGAACTGCTTCAGGGCGTGTGGATATTCATGTGTTATGTGAGGAAAGTCTACGCTGTCTTTGGGGGCCTCTAGCGCAAACCCGATGACGCCTATTTTACGCCGATAGAGGTATCGTACGTCTTTCTCGGCTGTGCAAAATAGGGAGGGTTCGACTTTTTCGAGGAGCGGAGGCTCCTCTTTAGGGGGGGGGGGGCTTCAGCTATGATGGGTGTGATTTCTTCAACTACGATGGCTTTTTTGGGTGCTTGGTCCCCGTCAAGAAATGCGTATAACGTGGTTTTTGGCATCAACCGGGATGTGACGCTTTGGCAGCCAGCAAGCATGATCGGCATTAAAATGCAGCTAATCATTACTGTGAATTGGCGCTTAGCCATTGGATGGTTTTCCTTGGTGTCTGCTGTGTTGGTTTTTTGGCGTTTCACTTGTTTGGTATCTATTAAGCAATTTATAGGCCATTGGTGTGAGCCTGGCTAGTTAAGGCGATGGGTTATCCCTGTGATCTGTAAATAAGGCATGTTTTTTGCTTGAGATCTCTTTATGAATTGGAAACGCCAAATTTTTGTGCGTTTACGGTGTGCCGATTGCACATAATAAAGATGAGCGTAATACGTAATGATGAATAGTTGTGATGTATGTTAATGCCGTCGTTAAGACAGAGGTTAATGCAAATGCAAATGTTGAGACGCATTCAGCAACGCTTGTTGTTTTTGATGTTAGTCATGATAAGCCAGCAGTCGATAGCTGAATTGTTTCATGAGGATAACCTTGTATTGTTGTCGCTGAGGTATGGGCAGTTTCAATTAAGTGACAATGTAGAAGGATATTCGGAAGACGAGGAGACCTTTTTATTGATTGATGATTTTACCGATGCGTTAAACATGCCTTTAACGATAGATGTGGATAAACAACGTATTGAAGGTTTTTTGTTTGCAGAAATGAAGCCATTCACGCTTCAACGAAAAAATGACAGCTGGTTGGTCGATGTCGACCGACAAAAAATACCCGTGCCGGATGCCGACATACGGCTTTATGGCGGTTATTGGTATGTGAATATACGGTCTATGGAGCAATGGTTTAATGTGCAGTTAATCTTGCGTTATTCAGAAATGGTGTTGGTGTTAAAAACAGAGCAGCCTTTTCCATTGATAGAAAAAATAAAACGCATGAAGCAAACGGTAAATGATCAGCAGGAGCTAATGTCCCCTGTAGTAAATCCAAGGGTTAATGCGCCTTATGAACTTTATGCGTTGCCAGCGGCAGATATTCGGTTGGGTTATGCGGCTAGAAAAAAAGACGGTGGTGATATGACGGATACTACTAGCTACGCATTTCAGTCTCGCGGTGATTTGGGGTATATGAGTACGTCTGTTTTTGTTAATGGTACACGCGAAGACGGTTTGTCGGGCGTCAATATCAGGATGGACCGTTTTGATAGTGAAGAAGGCATGACAGGGTTGGGTTTATCTCAGATCAGTGTGGGTGATGTGACGGCTTCTAGTATTCCTTTTGTGTCTGTGGATGCAGGTCGAGGCATTATGATTGGTAATGATATTGTTACGCGGGACACCACAAGAAACACGACAGTTATTGAAGGCAATGGTTATCCTGGCCAAGAAATCGAGTTATATTATGAGGATACGTTGATTGCTTATCAGCTAATTCCTGACAGTGGGCATTATCAATTTGAGGATGTTATTTTGTTTGTTGGTGATAATAACTTCACAACAAAAATGTATGATGATGTCGGCAATGTTAAAACAGACACCCAAAATATTGTTGTGGGGTCGAGTGATAAAGATGTGGGGAAATTTAAATACACGGCCACTTTACTGCAACCGGATAAAAATGTTATTAATGTGAGTCATCAGGATCCTACGGATACTAACTTAACGTCTCAGGCAACGTTCACGTCACGCTATATTTGGGGGCGATCATTCAGCACCCATTTTGGTATGGTGCGTCGGGAAACAGATGAAGATACGTATAATTATTACAGTACTGGATTTCAGAGTAATTTTTGGGGAACCTCTTTTTTTGCTAACGTCTCTTCGACAGAGGATGACTTGATTGCGAGTGGTTATGCGTTTAGTGGGAAAGTGTTGGATGTGAATTATTCGGTGGGGTCGAGCTTTTATAATGAAGAGTTTGTGAATGAAGATACGGGTGATACGCAAACGGTACAAACTACGCAGAATAAATCTCAACATAATATCGCACTCGCTAAAGCGTGGGCGAAGGTATCATCAACATGGAAAAGTACGTGGGATGACGATGTCAATGGAAAGAGTCAGCACCATGTATGGGGTTTGTCTGGTCGGAGTGGGCTGGCTAGCTGGGGCAACATTCTTAACTATTCAAAAGAAGAAGTTGCTGATGGTGTTGCTAGCGTCGCTGAAGGTTTTGATATTTATGGTGAGAAAGAGACAATGACGGGGGTTCTAACGATGAATTATTTTTATAGCCCTTTCTCTATACGCTTACTCACCAGCTATGACGTGAAACCAGAATATAACCTGCAAACAACCGAGCTATCGCTGTATTTCAAACCGAACAGAGACATAGTGATAAAACCTAAAATACGTCATAGCCATGTCGCTAATTCTACACGTTATGAATTGACGAGTGCGATTAACTTTAAGTACTTTCAATTAAATGCGACGATTCAGCATGATGACAGCCTTGACTCTACCAGCGCTTTTATTCAGATGTCGACATCTATCGGAAAACGCACCGGTAATTTTGGTAACTATTATGACATGGGAGTGCGTAATCAGTCACAAAACGGTTCTTTAAAATTACGTCTGTTTAACGATGGGAATTTAAACGGTGTGTACGATAAAAATGAAGAGCTGTTAAGCGGCGGTGTTGTGCGATCTGTTCAAATTGGTTCGACGAGTACATCGGATGAAGCAGGTATTGCATGGTTGACGAATATGCGTGCATGGGAACCTACAGATATTGAATATCAAAAACACACGTTAGATGGGGGGAATTTAAAATACAGTGGGTCACCTTTTTCTGTGTCATTGCGCCCAGGGAAGGCTGCAGAGGTTGATATGCCCTTTAATTATGTCGGTGAAGTGGATGGAACGGTTTTCGATGTCAAAGAAAGCGGCATGAAAATACCGGTACGTGGTGCGATTGTTGAGGTGGTGGCTAGCGGTGGCGGTGTGGTTGATCGCGACCGTACGGATAGCACAGGGTATTATAATTCAGATGAGTTGTCCCCAGGGACTTATACCTTAAGGGTGTCAGACCGTACTATTATTAGTCAATCTAATAAAACGGTGGTGATCGGTACGGATGGTACCTATGTGAATGCTCATGATATTGTGTTGCAATCAACGTATTCAACATTACCGGTTAAAGAAAAAGCAGAGAATATAAAAACCATCCTGAATAAACCAGGGGCGATTAATACCATCATCCCTAATGTACCTGTTTTAACGACGGCGCCCGTTAAACCTATCGTTAAAGCCAAGCCTAAATCCCCGCGTAAAACAGGGAATAATACGTTGCAGTTTGTTATTCAGGTGTCTAGCTATCGCGACCCCATTGAGGCTATAAAAATGGCACAGCGAATGAGAGTTTTAGGCTATGCCGCGTATACAGAAAGCTTTACGGCCTCTAACGGTGAGTTCATTCGTGTTTTCGTGGGGCCTTACGATGCTCGACATAAAGCCGAGGGCGAGAAAAACAACATCAATAGCAAAGAAAAGTTGGGAGCTTATATTGTGTCTTTAAAAGGCGCTAACTAAATAGGAGCAAGGGAGTATGACGATAACGTGCACTATAAATAGAGTTTTGGCATTGGCATTAATTATTGGCATGTCTACGTCATCAGTATGGGCCGAAGGTAATTTTACAGCCTCAAATATATCATTGGTGTCTGAGGTGAAGCGCAGTTCTAATCCTGCCTTTCTCGGTATGGGGTGGGGTGAGGATAAGGTGGTTGAAGATACTATTCCAAAAACACCTAAAGAAATCCGACTGGCGTTTGTAAAAGATAATTTGTATATGATGGTATTGACGAATGCCGCATCGCATTCTTTTTTTGGGGGCGCGACCTTGGGGCTTGTCACAGCTCAACCCTTTGGTGTTCTCTTAGGTGGTGTTGTCGGTGCGTTGCAGGGGCGGTCTGATCGCTATAAAGCCGCAGAGATTAAATTGCATGAAATGGAACAAGAAATTTTAGCGTCAGAGGACTTCGATATAACAGAAGAAGAAGAGCGCCTTGCTTATTTTGCAGGTAAAGATATTCATGCCTATTTACCGAAGATAAGCCCTCTATTTGCAAAAAAAGAAGTGCCGGTTATTAACGAACCTCCCGTTGTTGCCAGTGACGACCCTGTTATTGTAGTTAGTCGAGCTCCAATTATTGATCCAATTATAGATATAGATCACTGTCGGTCCGATCGTAGTGGTGATAATGCGTCTTTGGCTTATCGTTTAAGTTTGCAGGCAAATCTTTGCCGTTATAGTATGCGATAAATGCGGGAGGCCACCAAGGCTAATGTGGGTGATGCAAAAAGCATGCTTGATGTAGTAGAATTGCCCACGAATAAATTACTGAGTTCTCTTCAACAACACCCCAGACTCAACATGATGCGTATACGGAAATTGATCAAACACCGCATAGCGCTCAATACTGTGCGTATCCCGTAACATCTCGACATTCTGTTTTAACGTTTCAGGGTTACAAGAGATATAAATAATATTGTCATACGCCTGAATCATTTTCATAGACTCCTCATCTAATCCCGCTCTAGGAGGGTCTACCAGTACGGTCTGAAAATCATAACTATCTAAATCAATTTCTTTTAACCGTCGAAATTCACGTTCTTTATTCATTGCCTGAGTAAATTCTTCTGCAGACATACGAAGAAATTCAAGGTTCTCAATACCATTGATCTCTTTATTGTACTGTGCCGCTTTAACAGAGGTTTTAGATATCTCGGTGGCAAGTACCTGGTTAAACTCGCTGGCCAACGCAATTGAAAAGTTTCCATTGCCACAATAAAGTTCTAGCAGGTCGCCGTTTAACCCTTTCGACACGTCGATAGTCCATGTCAGCATTTTCTCATTCACTTTGGCGTTAGGTTGGGTAAATCCGCCTTCAATCTGTTGGTATTTGAGTGTTTTGCCGGCCACGGTGAGTTCTTCAAGTACCCAATCCCGTTCTAATACTACTTTTTGCTTTCTAGAGCGCCCAATAATCAATAGTCCAAATTGTTGTTGTAGATCTCGGGCAGCTGCTTCCCACTGTTCATTAACGGGCTTATGGTAGATCAACGTAACCAACGTTTCACCAGAAAGCGTGGTGAGAAACTCTATTTGAAACAGTTTTTTGCTAAGGCAAATATCACGATTAATCGCTTCCAGTAAACGCGGCATTAGCTCATTAATACGTTTCGAAGCAATAGGGAATTCAGTAACTTCATGAGGGTCTTTACTTTTACCCCGTTCAAACATGGCATAAAAGCAGCCGCGTTGTGTCTGCCAAATGCGAAACTCAGTACGATAGCGAAAATGTAATGGCTCACTGGTGAAAACTTCCAGTTCCGGAATGTTGATGTCTGTGAATAAGCTCTTTATTCCTGAGGTTTTAGTTTCAAGCTGGGCATCGTAAGTACTGGGGTCTGGGCTAAACATTGCGTTTCCGGTGTGATATCTGAAAGGGTGGTATATATTGCTAACCAATTGCGCGCATTATAAGGGAAATTTCAGGATTTAGGGGGATTAGGGAAAGCGCCGGTGGTTGAGAGTCTTTTTTTTGTAATGTTGTCAACTGACTGAAGGGTGTTACTGGTATTTATTCAGTCACTTCAAAGAGTTATTTTTGTTAGGTTAAAAAACGTACAGGTCTCTGGAGCCCTTATATCTTCTAGCTATATGACACTTCTACATCACAACTCACAGAGTTATCCACAGAAAATGTGGTTAACTTTGATTGTGGGTAAGTTTCAGTGTGAATAACTTTTTGTAATGTTAGAGGTTATCCACACTGTCGGGATTATTATACTGAGCCTTAAGACTAAATATCAATCCGTCAATGTACCTTCCCATTGTTGGCGTGAATGAGTTCTAGGTCGAAATAGGCGCAATTCAATACCGGCCCAAGCGTTAAGGAAGGTACCCATTGCGTAGTTATCGTTAAGCAATGAAAGCCTGTTAAGGGTATTATCAAACTGCCATTGTTGCAATGAACTGTCGCTGCAGGTGTTGGCTTCGATACGCTTCCATGACAGGGCCCGACCACCGTCAACATCTAAACACAGGTCTGGGCGTAATCGGTTGTGCCATTGATTGTTGGTGTTTTGATACCACTGTTGATGGCGTGTTTCCATGCAGGTTTGAAGTTCTACATCAATGGAGCTGCTGCTAGGTTCATATTTGCGTAACCCCAAGCAGAATCCTTGCGAATTGAGTTGTTGATACTGTTCCGGGTTTTCCGTGGTGAACTGCCATTGATAACCGTCAATTCCAAAAATACTGGAACCATCTTCATCCAAAATACCAGAGTTCATTGTTACAGTATAAGTAGCGCCAAATTCCAACGAGCTATAAGGTTTGAACTGGATCATATTGGCTTCAGCATGTTTTTGACCACTGTAAGCAAACAAACCTATTGATCCGAAGATTTGATGCCTCTGAGCGTCAGTTACTTGAAAACTGGTATTATTAATGGACGATGGAATGATATAGCGATCAAAGGTGACACTGATTTTATTGTCGGTATTGGGTTTGTTGATTGACACATGTTGCTCACCAGAAGCGGGGGTTGTGGTGATGTTAGCTGGCTCAGTATCGTTAATACCGTTTAATTTTTTCCAAAGGTGTTTCCAAAAATTCGCAGTTATACGACCGCCGTATTCTACACCCCCTGGGTAGGTCATATAGTTTCGGCTACCCCAAGGCATGAGTTTTTTATAATGCCAATAAAGGAATGGGGCGATTAAGGATTCTCCATACCGTCCAGTTTCAGATACTTTGGTCGCGATTAAAATTTGTGCTCGGTTCGCTTCTGATTCTGTAAAATCCATTGATTGATAGACTTCCACCAATGCATCTGCGGGGGTGTACCAGGGTTTTGGAATGCTGTGGTTACGGCTGTGCTCACGTAATACCACCATATCGATACCAATATCGGTAGTCTCTTGCCCTTTATGATCAACTTCCGTTACTTTAGGGATAAATAAACCATCGAACACCTGGTCTTGGATACCATGGGCTGCAGCTCCCAGGAAGTGAGTGGCGAGCTTTCCGCATTCAGTATCCGATAAATAGCGGCCTTGGCACTTTTCTATTACAACCTCTAAGTAGGCCTCTATGAATGGCGCCCAATGGCTTGCCTCTCCCCATGCATGTTTCTCTTGTCCTAAAAAACCAGGAGCATACCCCGCATCAGGGTATTGTGTACCGCTGTATAAGGCATTGGGGTTTTGGCTAAGTAATTGTTTTAAATCAGAATCATTAAGTTGGGCTATCGCTTTCTCGCTTTGGAACATATGGATAACCATACCTCCAGCGTAAAGATTTGAAGAGAGGATATAAAGGATGATTGAAAATAAACGAATATATTTAGGGTAGGGGAATGTCATTGCGCGCTCTGTATTTTTGTTATTTTTGTTATTTTTGTAAAGTGCAGCAACTAATTTAGCACTATAGTAGCAAAAATACAGAGTTTCTGGATAAAAAAGATACAGACTACAAAAAGGTGGAGCTTACAAAAAATGGAAATTACATCCCAAGCTGTTGCTTAATTAGAAGGGCTGGGTGTTCAGGGCCATCAAATATTGGGAGATCGTCATATTGAAGAAAAGCTATACGCCTGGGTGGGTGTATGTGATTAGATAAAACGTATAGCTTTTGTATTTTAGGTTTTATGCAATTGCATCAAATTGGATGTTGGTTAATTCTTCTGACAATTGCCAAAGTTGTTCCGCAACATCTTTTCGTTTCGAGTAACGTGATGAGCCGACTTTCTTTGGCGCGCCAATAACTTCAAAAAGCTTTGACGGCCCTATGTAATCTCCACCGTTCGCTTCTGCTGCTGTAGCACCGTAAAGTGTAGGCAAGGCACCGCTTTGTGCGTTTTGAGTGACATAAGGGAAAAATACTTTAGCAGCACCGGTGAATAAACTTGCACCTTTTTCAAAACCAGGGGTTGCAAGGTTGGTTGAGGAGCCGCCGGGGTGAACTGCGATAGAGCGCGTGGTTTTTCCTGCTGCTTTTAATTTTCGATCTAACTCATAAGCAAACATTAGGTTTGCCAATTTTGCTTGGGCGTAAGACTTATGTTTGCCATAACGCTTATCAAGCTTGATGTCGTCGAAATGAATCTTGCCGGTGTAATGGCCAAGGCTACTGACGGTAACAATACGAGAAGCTGGGGTATTGATCAGTGTTTCTAGTAATAAACCGGTTAATGTAAAATGCCCTAAGTGGTTAGTACCAAATTGCATTTCATAACCATCTTCAGTGTCTGACTTTGGTAGCCACATAACACCGGCATTGTTAATCAAAAGATCTAATTGCGTATGATCTTTTTTAAACGTTTCAACGGCAGCTTTAATAGAACTTTGACTAGCAAGGTCCATTTGTAAAAAGCTGATATCAGCGTTGGGCACGGCTTGGCGAAGAGTATCCATTGCCTCATTGGCTTTTTGTGGGTTGCGACACGCCATAATAACGTGAGCCCCTTTTTCGGCTAATGCCTTTGCTGCTTCAAATCCAATACCGCTGTTAGCACCAGTAATCAAAGCAATTTTACCGTGTTGTGACGGCATGTCGTTAGTTGACCAACTTGAGCTCATAATAGTTTCCTTTATCCTGCAAGTGATTCTTGGTAATTTACACCGGTGAGTTCTTCTGAAAGGTGCCATAGTTTGGCTGCATCTACCGTATTTTTAGCATGTTTTGCGATACGGGCTTTTTTCGGGGTACCAAATACTTCAAACGCATATTTAGGGCCAAAATAATCACCGCCTTGAGCGTCGAGAGCTGTGGCTGCTTGTAGTGTTGGTAAGCAACCTAGGGCGGGGGATTGTGATAAGAATGGTGTCATCGCATTGGAGATTTTTGCAAGTCGCTTAAAGTTACCTGTTTCTAATGCAGCGTTAGTAATATTGGTACCCGACATACCGGGATGAACAATTAACGACTTGATGTTAACGTTATTTTGATCAAATTGTCGCTGCAGTTCCAACCCAAACATCAGGTTTGCCAGTTTGCTTTGTCCATAACCACGAGCACGACCGTATTTTTGGTTGAGCTGTATATCATTAAAGTGAATACGGCCCCAATAATGCGCAAGGCTTGCAATGGAAACGACACGGGCGTTGGGAGCCTTTTTTAATAATCCGATTAATTGAGAGGTTAATGCGAAATGGCCAAAATGGTTGGTGCCAATGTGCATTTCAAAACCGTCAGCGGTTTCTTCTCTGTCTATCCAACCTAATCCGGCGTTATTGATTAAGCAATCAATTTGATCATAGTTGGCGTTAATCGTTTCAGCGCATTGGTTGACAGATTTAAGGTCTGATAGGTTGAGTTCGACAATATCTACTGATGCATTGGGTGTGACTTGTAGAATCTCCTGTTTAGCAGTTTCAGCTTTTTGAAGGTTTCTGCAGGCCATAACAATTTTTGCATTTTTATGGGCCAATGCATTCGCAGCAGCAAACCCAATGCCGCTGTTGGCACCAGTGATCACGAAGGTCTTTCCGGTTTGGTCCGGTACGTTTTTTAGCGCCCATGGGTGTACAGTGTTATTAGCCATCGTGATATTCCTCATAAAAGTGTTTGTTTTGATCGGTTATTGATCTGTTTATGCTGGGTACGATACTTCGATAGTTATCACATTGTCAAATAAATAGTTGGGTAATTCGTGCTTGTGACGCTTCAATGTTCTATTAAATTCTGGCTTTCAACGTGTCAATTACCTTGAGTTTGTTTTGATGTGAACTATATTGAACATACAAAACAAGGGGATAGGATGACATGAGTTATTTTGTTGGGGTTGCGAGTGTTAGTCAGTTAAAAATGGAATACCGGCGATTGGCGGCTAAATATCACCCAGATAGGGGGGGGGATTCTCGTCAGATGCAGGAAATCAACGCATATTACGAACATATTCGTACAAAACTTAAGGCAAAGGAGCGGGCTGAAAAGAATAAAGTAAAAGCACCAAAAACATCAAAACGCACCGCAGCATCGGGTTATGAACATAAGCCCTCCCGTCGGCCCTCTCATCAAAAAACAGACTCAGAGTCGTTAGATTTTCAGAATGTTAGCGTCGGGGAAACCGTTTTTGTCAATGGAACCGAAGGTGAGGTGACCGAGGTGAGTGACCTCAGTTTTCGTGTTGTTGCAAAAGGAAGACCCCGCCAAGCGATCTTTAATAAGATTGGAGGGAAGGGGAAATACAATCAGCGGCTTAACGCCTCCTATGACAATCGTCATAAAAAGCGTGGATTTAGTGCCGTCGTGTAGCGCTGTTTAGAGTTCTTTACGTGTAGCTATTCCAGCGATGATTTTATCAGAAGCATTAATCGACAAAAGTTACTGCTTCTGATAATTCAGCCCGATCTGTTTTTGCATTGTTAACATCTGCGGCTTCATCAGCAGAACCAAAAGACATGCCAAAGCCGTTACCCTCTGGTAAGTTAAAAAGTGCTTTAGCAGGTTCTGGGAATTGCCCCAAAGACCCCTGAAAGCAACTAGCATAACCTTTATCCGTCAATAACAATGCGAGTGTTTGCGCGTAAATTCCTAGGTCAACTGCGCCCATAATACTGAGCGATTTGTTCATTGTGAAAAAAGCGACATGGGGGGCGTCGAAAAAAGCCCAGTTTTTTAACATAGCCATTTGACGAGCAGGTTTATTGTCTCGTTCGATACCCAGAGCAGAGTACAGTGCATTTGCTGAACCATATTGGCGCTCTTTATGAACCCCTTCGTAACGTATTATCCAGTCAAAGTCAGGCTTTGGTGGTTGGCCTTTCATGACTTCTTGTATGAGCGCATTTTTTAATGCGTCTTTTTTCTCGCCAGATACTACAAATACCTGCCAGGGCTGAACATTGCAATTTGAGGGTGCTAATTGAGCGTCATTAAAAATAGCGTGAAGCTCTGCTTCAGGAATAGGGGTGTTCTTAAATGCGCGAGTAGATACTCGTTTTGAAATCGCTTCAGAAACAAACATTTTTAGCTCCAGGGGGTGGATTAAAGGTATGAGCAAGAAATTGTGATATTCATTTTTTGTTGCAATGGATAAACCGTTTTATAGCAAGGTTTGACCAAATGCAAATGACACATGACGATCTATAGGGTGGAGGCCTTGTTTGTAGGGTCGTGTATATAGGTTGTGCTGAGAAGTCGTTTTTGACGGTTGATTTTAAAACAAAATAAAACGTTAAGGTGTGATTGAGAAAAGGTGCTTCCTGGCAATGCGAACCAAACCATCATTAGTGGCAATAACAAGTGCGATATTATCGGCAGAAAGAATGGTCCCTGGTTGTACTGTGTGTGAATGTAGTTCCCATTCCGCAGCAGTGATTAGGCAGGGTTGGCCGTCAATTTCTGAATATACCCCCAAGCTCGCAAAGGCTCTGAACTGCTTGGATAGCGTTGAAGTTGAACTGCTCCAGTGTACCGTTTGATCTTCTCGTGAGAGCTTTGACCAGTATGACCCACCACTCTGAGGGGTTGAACTCTGATAATAACTCTGAAAACTCGATAATAGCTTGTTTAGCAATAAAGGCGTTTTGACAGTGAGTTTTGCTGACAAACTATCAAAGGATTCATTGGAATCCAAAGCAATGGCTTCTTGCAGTAAGATGTCGCCATCATCAAATTCCGATGTCATTTTGTGTAGCGTAACTCCTGAATATTGGCTTTCTTTCAAAATCAATGAAGGTAGTGGTGTTGGGCCCTTTCCATAAGGCAGTAGTGTGGGGTGTACGTTAATAGCAAAGGGCAACGATGTTGGGATGGGGATGCGCCAGGGGTATTCTGCAGCAAAAAAACATTCTACACCGTCACGAACCAGAACCTCCATTTGAGCTTGGTTGGGTTTATCAAAGGATATTTGACATGAAGTTCGTTCAGCGAAGGCTATAATCTGATCTGTATGAGGGCTGCTTTCACCCGTAAAAATACAGGTGATCTCGTGATTGTGGCGCTCAAAAATATCAAGGCACGAAGATAAGGCGTTGTAACCAAAATACGCTACTTTCATTGTTGGATATTTCCCTGTGATGGTTTATCTGCAACAAGCGACCAAAATGCGTTAACCAATGGGTTTTTTAAATTCTTTTTTAATGTGAAAAGCCCAACATCATAAGGTTCTAATGCAGGTTGAACATCCCATGTTTGAATGCGGTCGGCCAGGGGGCTGTGATCTAGAACAATTTTGGGTACTACACCGACACCCAGTCCTAGACTCACCATACTAACAATGGCTTCGTTACCGGTGACTTGGGCGTAAATTCTAGGGGTAACACCCATGTCCCGAAACCAAACGTCAGTGCGCTGACGAGCAATGCCCCCTTCAGAAAGTACCATTGGAACGTTACTCCATTGTGTGGGGGAGGTTGGTTGTACCATGGGCACGTCTGGATCGCTTTGAACCGATGGCGCAATAAAAAGCAAGGGTGAAATGGTAATGGGTTTGAAAACCAAACCTCTCGGTAATGTTCGTGGGTGAGCTGCAATGGTAATGTCTTCTTCACCGGCAAGAATTCGAGCGATAGCGTGCTCTGGGTCGCCGGTGTGTAGTTTGATCTCAATACCGGGATAGTCTTGGCGAAAGCGATTCAGTAAGTCGAATAAAATGCTGTAACTGGCGGTTACTGAGCAGTACATACTGACCTTTCCATGTAGCTTATCAGAATTATTGGTCAGGTCATGGCAGACGAGGTCCCACTGTGTAGTAGCTTCTTTCGCGTATCGTTGAAACCTTTGCCCCTCAGGCGTCAGGGTGACAGAGCGGTTATCTCGATTAAACAACAGTACCCCCAATTCCTCCTCAAGCTGTCTGATATTTCGCGATAGGGCAGAAATGCTGATGTTGCAGGCATCGCTGGCGCGGCCGAAGTGCAAGCTATCAGCAAGGGTGAGAAAGTGTTTAAGGGCACGAGTATTCATGATGCTAAGCATAGCTTAATTTAATGGTTGTTGCAGAATTTGATACGTTGCGTTGCATTTATATCAATTTACGAAAGACTGGGTTTCCTATATGGTAGCGCGACTATATCTAGGATCGACTAGGTACACTCAGATACGCAGTTAGCGAGCATCTCGACAATAACTTCGACTACACTCGATAGCACAGTAAATAACGTCAACCAATGGAAATTTCATCATGCCAAATAACTACTTTAATACACTACCTCTACGTGAGCAGCTAGAGCAATTAGCTAAGTGCCGATTCATGGATATTTCAGAATTCCCTGATGGCGTTGAAGCCCTTAAAGGCAAAAAAATAGTTGTTATTGGTTGTGGTGCTCAAGGTTTAGCGCAGGGCATGAATTTACGCGATAGTGGTTGTGATGTTTCTTACACATTGCGTCAAGCTGCCATTGATGAGAAGCGTCAATCTTGGAAGAACGCTACAGAAAACGGCTTCACTGTCGGTACTTATGACGAGCTAATTCCCACTGCGGATGTGGTATTAAACCTGACTCCTGATAAGCAACATACATCCGTTGTTAACCAAATCATGCCGCTAATGAAGCAAGATGCATGTTTGTCATACTCTCACGGTTTTAACATCGTAGAAGAAGGTATGAAAATCCGTGAAGATTTGACCGTAATCATGGTTGCTCCTAAGTGCCCCGGTTCTGAAGTGCGTAACGAATATGTTCGTGGTTTTGGTGTACCAACATTGATTGCTGTACATGAAGATAATGATCCTAAAGGTGAAGGTCTTGCACTAGCAAAAGCCTATGCTGTAGGTACTGGTGGTCATAAAGCCGGTGTATTGATGTCATCTTTTATCGCAGAAGTTAAGTCTGACCTAATGGGTGAGCAAACTATTCTATGTGGTATGTTGCAAACCGGTTCTTT
>MAAC01019060.1_pt1 | contig 29590 bp, 34 predicted proteins | sample 1115981 | NCBI WGS metagenome assembly MAAC01 (sample SAMN04961126, study PRJNA320927) | seawater metagenome | isolation source: sample BD02T64 sea water enriched with oil for 64 days | place: USA:Gulf of Mexico | collected 2013-07-27
AAAGACAAAAGAGGATAAAAAAAATCAATGCTCAGATGAGCATTGATTTTTAGAATTTATGTTTTTGAAAAAAAGGTTTTAGTTCTTTTCTATGCGATCTATTTGTCTTTTAAAATATGCCGAGTTTGGAGAACCTAATCTCTTTGCAATTTGCATGGCACCTTCAAAAGCTTTGGCTGCATTTTTAAATTGTTTTAGGCCTTCATAGGCTCTTGCTAATGTATTAAATGCTCCCATGGATGATGGGTTGTTTTTGGTATTTAATACGAGCAATTCAAGGCCTAGTTGTTCTTGTTTATCTCTAATCAAAACCGTTGCTAAACGTCTTAATGTATTATCAGCAATTACATTTTTGGTATTGTATTTTTTAGCTCTTGCTGTATAATAGGCTTTTAATTGTTGCATGCCTCCACGAGAGGTGTATTCTACAAAACTGCTGTATATTGGCGATTGAAAATCGTTAAATACGGCTGTCAATCCTTTAAACATTGTTAAGTACGGCGTTGTCATGTGTACTTGATTTGGAATAAAATCATATTCCCAAGGAAAACTATTGGGAGCATCTTTTTTTAAAAGTGCAACAAAAGTATTCATAGCATCTGTGACCGCCTGACCTTCTGCTTCAACACCTGCAATTGAAAAGTACAAGGGTTTAGAAATGTTTGGCTGTGTTTTAAACAGTGTGCTGTATTGTGTTAATAATTCTGAATTAAAGATTTGAACCACAGGACTTGCTGCAATATAATTGTCAAACACCATTCCATTAGTAGCCAAATAATTTAATGTAAACGCCCCAGCCATAGAATGACCGAACAAGGTTTTGTGTTTGCTAGTTCTGTAATTGTTGTTTACAAACGGAATTACTTCTTCTTGGATGTATTTTTTGAAATTGCCTCTTCCACGACCTAAATCTCTACCTCGGGTTCCTCTGTTATTTGGAATGGCAACAATAATAGTCTCTGGCATTCTTCCGTTTTCTGCCAAAAGTGTGGTAGCGTTTATGGCTTGGTTAAAATGGTTGTCACCATCTAACACATAAATAACTCCATATTTTTTAGAAGAAGTTTCATAACTATCTGGTGTATGAATTAACAAGGTGCGTTCTTCCTTTAAGATAGAAGAGGCCATTTTGTATTCAGAACCTAAGGTTGTTATTATTGCTGTTGAACTAGGTTTTTGTTGCGCTTGTACGATAACAACAAATAAAATTGCTGTAAGTTTTGTAAGTGTTTTAAACATGTAGTGTTGGTTCGTTTTTATCAAAAGTAATCCCTTCTTAATAGGTTATTGGCCTTTTAAGAAGGGATTACCAGTACTTTAACAGGTTCTGCTAATGTTGTGTTAAATGAACTGAATTATTTGTTTTGGGTTTTCTTTTTTACACGGGCCAGATTCTTTTCAAATGAAGACGTATTGGTATGAAAATAGGTATGTGCCAAGGCCACTGCTTTTGCATAAGCTTTTGCTGCTTTATATGGCAGTTGTTGCTTTTCGTAATACTCGCCCAAACTATCCCAAGCGTTGGCAGAGGTTTTAAAATGTTTGGTGTTTAGCGTAAAATAATACAATCCTTTAGCAGCATCTGTTTTTGCAAATTCGTAACCAGCTCTGTTCAGCATGTCTTCTGCATCTTGGTTCTTTTTGATACAACTGTGCAACACTTTTTCTAAGGGATTGGTGTCCATTTTTTCTTTGATGTGCATTCTAATTACTCGTTGCAAGTAGCCTCCTGATGGGAATATCTGGAAGCCTGCGCTTTTGCTTAAGACCTTGTGGTAGTTTGTAATGCCTTCATAACCCCCTTCTTTAAAAAACTGTGCTTTGCTTCTATACCCAGGAACAATAATTCGTGAGCTTTTGCTCAGGTCTTCATTGTGCATCTTTCTGTAAATATCAGCCACCAATTTATAGGGCTGAATCCTACCCGCATTAGACAATACAATTATGGTGGTACCATCATCACCTAAAAATACATAACTCGTAAATATATTTACGCTTCCACTATGTCCATAAAACTGTGCTTGGGGAATGTATTTCAGTATTTCCTTGTCATTGCGCATCCATCCATAGGTATAGCCATTTAAATTCTTTTTAAAGAACTTTTTTGTAAAGCGTTTATTTAATAAGGTGTTGTTTTGGAGTGCTTGCGACCAAATAAACAGTTCTTTTGCGGTGCTATGCATGCCCCCAGCGGTATAGGTATTGCTTTGATCTCTATTAGGGCTTTCTTTGTACTTGCCTTTGCTAAAGCGATAGTTTTTTACAATCTCTTGTTGTAAGAAAGCATTGTCTCCAAAACCAGTGTTTTTTAAGTGCAAGGGTTTGGCAATTTGGTTTTCTAGCAGTTGAGAAAATGTCAACCCTGTTGCCTTTTCTAAGACAGCACCTAATAAGACATAACCCAAGCTGCTGTATTGGTATTTAGAACCCGGAATGGCAACCAGTCCTGTTTTGTTTACCAATTGCCCATATTCAGTAGGGGTCATTTTTTTGCTAGAAAAAGCACGCATGCTTTTGATATGCCCGCGCAGCCCATCATAATGCGGAATGCCAGAGGTATGTGTCAATAAACGGTGAATGGTGATGTGTTTGCCTTTTTCTTTGTCTATATATGGTAAGAAATCGGTAATGGGTTGACTCAGTTTGATGTTTCCCTTTGCTACCTGTTGTAGGATTAATTGGGCCACAAAAGGTTTGGTTACCGAACCGATTAAGAATTTAGAATCTGTGGTAAGTGCTTGCTTGGGGTTGAGGCTTGCAAAACCATAAGCTTTGTTGAGTATGATTTTGTTGTTTTTTGCAACCAAGACCACTCCGTTGAGGTTGGCCCGAATGCCCAATGCTTTTCCTTGGGTGGTATATTGTTGTACTAGCGCTTCTAATTGTTGTGCGGGTAGTGGGTTTGCTAATACCAAAAAGACAATGGCAACTAAGAATTTTTTCATGTTAAAATTGATTATTATTTCAACGCAAAATTAGAAGGTTTCCCACAATTTTCTTGCTGCATTCCCACAGCTTTCTTAGGTCATTCTTACCTCATTGCAACTATAACTGATGGTAAACAAGGGGTTTAGTGCTTTTTTTTTGTAAAATGTTATCTAAAAGAAATTAGGAACAAAAGAAAATATTTTTTGGTTTGTAACATTCAGTTTTGATACTTGTTTTAAGCTGATGCCCAAATTGAGTACCACAAAAAAGAGGTAGATAAAGAACTCTACAGGAACTGGTCTATAGCCTTCCAGACCTGTAACTAAGTAAATGACAAAATCTGCTAAAAAGAAGGACAGCACCACCGCAATTGTCCATAGAATTTGAAAACTTAAGATGCTTCCCGCAGCAAAACTATTTGAAAGCAGCTTTTTCTTTCGTTTCCGAAATACCAGCGGAAAGAAAATGTTACATAGTGGAATCAGCGCACCCAACATGCCCAAGAGTACCATGCGTTTTAGTGCAGGGAATTCTTGTACTGATGTGTCTGCAACAGATTCTTGTGCAGTTTCTTCTACGGCAATCAAGGTTGCAAAATCAAGTTCCAAAGTAGTGGCCAATGTTTTTAGGGTAAAAGATCTTGGTTGCACCGCATTTTTTTCGATGCGTTGGATGGTGCTCAGAGAAACGTTTGCCATTTCTGCCAATGCTTCTTGAGACAAACCCTGTTGTTTGCGTGCCGCCACAATTTTATGTCCAATGTTGTTTTTGCTCATGGGTGTGATTGATGCCGCTAATGTACAGTTATTGGATTGGATGTGCCTAATGAAGTTTGATAAAGTGAGAATTTGAGTGATTAATTATATAGGGTATTAGGTTTTACTATTTTTAATTTCGTTGTTTCTAAACTTTATCATTGGAGGGGCTTCATAATCAATTTCAGTAGAAGGGACAAGCTCACATTTAATCGATAACCTTTGTGCTTTTCGTTTTTTGTATAAAATAGTTGACTATATAAGAGGTTACCAACCGTAGTTGTTCTAATAATTCATTTCTAAATTCTTCTGAATTTTGGGCTTGCCATATTTTATAAGTCCTTTCAGGTGTCTTAATTGAAATTGATTGATCTACACATTTTAGACCTTTCATTCTATATGCAAAAATGAAAAGAATGAGAGAGAGAAGAAGTTTTGAGTATTTGGTTTTCACATCCAAATCAAATACTTTTTAAAACGACACCCCTTTACCTTTTGTTCCTCTAGCTACTTCAAATCGGAATTTCGGCATTGGCCATGCCGAATCTTCTTAACTTCCATCAACAGCCATAATTAGCTTTTCGCCATTTCTTGTGAAAAATTCATTACAATAAATTCAGCTGGATGCACAATTGCTACTTTAACTGTAACATTCATAAATCCGTTTAAAATGTCTTCGGGAGTCATCGTAGTGCCTAGCCCACATGCCACGCTATAAGCATTTGCTGCTGATGCACCTTGCAACCCTCCATCTTTCCAAATACCGTTAAGAAAGCTCGATATCATTGAAATTACACCAGTCCAAGTATTCTTGTCGTTTGGCTCAAAAACATATGCATGTGCCGCCAACTTACAAGACTGCTCAAGAAAAGTCATCGTTCGTCTTACAGGAAGATACCTCCAATCCAAACTATTACCATCTAATGTTCTGGCTCCCCAAATAAGAATACCTAGCCCGTTAAAAAAACGTATTGCATTGATAGATTTTCCTGAAACAGCATCCACATTTAAATTTGCTTGCTCACTGTCAGATAACCTAATTGGTAAAGTTGCTGCTCCAACCATAGACACATTTGCTGGTGCTTGCCATGGTCCAATCTGATTATCAGTTGTAGTAATTACTCCTGCCATTCCGCCACTTGGAGGCATTATATTAACATCTGAAAGGACATGCTTAATTATTAAAGCATACGTTTTACTAGCGTTGGTTAATGCTTGGTTGTTTTGTGAAACTGTAAGAGAACTTAAATTCCCTAAGATTGTTGCTACACTCTGGTTTGGAGCATCAGACGGGTTAATCAAAGGCTCCAATTGCTTAATGTCTCCACCAAAAAGATTGGTATAATCGATATCCGTATTTTGCATTATGGTTGTACCAACAAAAGGATAGTATGCTGTTCCATACTTTAAACCATTGGCCCCCGTATTATTTCTAAAGGCTTTAATATCGTTTGTATACAAGATAGGATCCGGGTTTCTACCACCAATAACATCAAAAATACTAATAGCGGTTTCCATTTCTTCATTTTGCAATAACATCTCTTGCATCAAGGTTCCGTTATCTTTAACTGCTAGCAATGTTGCTTCAGGACAAATGTACATGGTAGGTGCTTCTTCATTTTTAAGTAGCGCTAAGCCTCCCATTAAATCATTCAATTGCACATTAGGATTGATAATTTGATCGCCTGGAGTCATCGCTTTACCTGAAGGAGCACCATATTTTCCAACTGATACAATATAACAAGTACCACCACCATTTTCATAAAATAATTTAATACTGTTGTACAAAAAATAAATGGTGTTTGGATCAGGAACAATTGAATAATAGGTCTCTCCTATAAGCATATAGTCGTCTCTCCTATAAGCATATAGTCTCCTTTTGTAGGTTGACTTTTTTCTGCGACCAAATAGTATTGCGGACTGTATTGCTTTATTGGAGCTGCAGGAGCTGCGGGTTGTGGGTAACAATAAATTGCTTGAAACTGTGCTAACGAAGTTATTGGTTGCGGAATATTCGAATAAGACTTTCCTTCATAGGAAGCTTGTGGTGTATACCCAATAAATGCAGGAATTGCCGTTGCTACAGGTACAACTGCATTTCCAAATGCGTCTATTTCATTGATATAAACTCCTGGAGATTTAATATTTGATTGATTCATAAGATGGTATTTTTTACTGTTTAGAGCTAACGTGTTTATATAAGTTCCACTTACAAGATAAATTGAGGTTTATTTCATTTTATTCATCCAACACTAAATGTAACAAAAGCCAAGAGAGGAGTTTATGATAATTATTGATTTGTACTTAAAAACGGTGAAAACAGGTGTTTATACCTGTGGTAGTTGCTGGTTTTTGGTTGTTGAATTTTTAGTATTGAGTTTTTAGTGTTGGGTTTTGAATTTTGAGTTGGCATACTAATAGACAGATTGCTCCATTGGGTTCGCAATGACGGTGTGTTTTTTGTTTTTGTACCAAAGTTGAAAAGCAGGCAGTAGTTTTTCAGAATTAAATCCGCAGACTAGATTTTTTGTTTCGTTTTTTATCAATGGAAAAATGAAAAGAGATGAGAATTAGTTTAGAGCATGGATTCGGTTCTTGATACATTTTCAATTCCATTTTATTTCATTGTAATCACTCGAACTGATAGTAGTATATATTGAGATTTCTTTACTGTGTTCGCAATGACAATATCCATTAGAAAAAAAATCTAGAGACTCATAAAGTAGAACTATGCTGCTATACGTTTCTCTAGAATTCAACATACTATACATATGTTAACTTACTCGGGGGCTGTGTAATTTTTATTGCTTCTTTTTTAAACGAGCAATCTGAGCTTCATAATAATCTAAGCCAGGTTTATGTTGTTTCTTGGCCAATGCAAGCATTTTTTTATAGGTTTTTAAGGCAAGTTTGTTAGAACCCATTTTTTCATAAGCTCTACCTAAAACTCTATGCAAGTGTATCGATTCTGGATACATTTCATCAATAACTTCAATGACTAATTGTACCGCTTCTTTTTCATTATTACCTTCCATAAAAGCAAAACCTAAACCTGCAATGGTGTTTGTTGTTACTTTTTCATTGGTGTAGTACTTTAGAGAACGTTTTTTAAAATAGGCTTTTACACCATCCATTCCGTTACCTGCTACAAATTTCTTATAACTTCCAATTATAGGGTCTTGAAAGTCTTTAAAATTGTTGGCAAGACCTTCGTAAAAAGTGACACTTGGTGTGGTATGATGCACGTGTTGTGGAAAATATTGATAGTTCCATTGTAGCGTTTTTGGAGCCTTCTTTGTTAGGATTGTAGACAATGCTTTCATTAATCTTACTGATCTTGGTCCTACATCATGAACGCCACCCATAGAAAAATACAAAGATTGGTCTAGGTTTTTATTGTGATCCAAAAAGTGTTCAAACTTCGTTACGAATGCTTCATTTACTATTGGGTTTGCAGAAATATAATTGTCAAATGCTTTTGGTGTTTTTATCAATGTTTCTAATACAAAAGTGCCAGGTCTAGAATGACCAAAAAGAGTTCTATACCCATTTACACGAAAGTTGTTGGCAACAAATAACTGTACTTCTTCTTTTAAAAAGCGTGCATAGTTTTCTGTTTTCGTAGAAAAATCACGCATAACCGTGCCTTCATTATTAGTAATAGCTACAATAATACTTGCAGGAATTTGTCCCTTTTTTTGTAGGATTTCTGCAGTAGTTGTAGCGTGTTTATAATGTGTTTTACCATCTAGTAAATAGATCACTGGAAATTTATCGGTTGACTTTTGATACTTTTCAGGAACATATATGAGTAACTGACGTTCTTCTCCTAAAATTTTTGATTGTAATTGATATTGGTGACCAAAATTGTAGGTTATGGCTGTTCCTGTTGCATTTTTAGCTTGATTTTGTGCTTCTATGTTGTTTGTAAAATGACCGAACAAGGCGAAAAAAATAATGGTCCGAAGTATGTACTGTTTCATTGGGTTTGTTTTTTTTGTCTCTATGAAATGGTTGCATCTATAGAGGTTCTTTACTTTAATATGTGTGCAAAAGTAGTAGAGGTTACCGGTTTTAAAAAGGACATTAAGATGCAGTATTAGGACAAGATAATTAGAGAAGAGAGAAGGGGCGATTATTGCGAGTTGCAAGGTTTGATGGTTTCAAAGGTTCAAAGTGTCAAAGTTGTAGGAATTAGAACTGGAAAGTGCGAGCAACTAATACCTATTCACCAATAACGATACCCGACATTTCCATAAAGGGAAGTTTGAGCTTTTCGATCATGTTCAAGACGTGTAATAAGAAATCTCATTATCTTATGATACAACCAAACAGATTGCTTCACTGTGATCTCAAAGACGGTTTGCTTTTGTTTAAACTTTTGACTCCTGAAATTAGCAGTATTACAATCAAGCTAATAAAAAATAGGCTTGTTGATATGCTTTTTACTACAGAAAAGAAACTTGTTAATTTTACTGCAGTCTCGGTTAAGAAAGGAAAGTTTTGTAAGAGTAAGATAATTCCGATATTCTCTACATAATCAGCTATCCCCGCAAGTACTGGTAACAGACATAGAAAAAAAGATGAGGTATTTAACTTGTTTAATTTTTTTAGAAAATATGCAAATAGTAAAGAATATGTCAAACCGAAAAGGAACGGATACACCATGTCTACAGGTATTTGGGTTGTTAGATATGTTTCACGCCCAGTCTTTCCCAACGCATTGAATAATTCGTTGACATAACTTAAGTTATATCCCATTGGCATCATGTCTAATAATTGGGTTCCATTAGCGTAACGCATTGTATTGGGAATAGTAATCGTTAGCATAAATACATAGACTACATTGGTTAATATAAATAGGCCTAAAACTATTTTTCCTGAACTATTGGAGTTTATGAACCTTCTGAATTGTTTCATAATTTTTAACATCTATTAATGGGTATGTTTTTAGTATTTAGTAAACTAAATACTAGTCGATTTTATCTTCTTCTTTACAAACTGTTTACGAATAATTAATTGCGCAACAAATAAATTCACTATCCAAGAAAGCCAAGCATTAATAGGATATGCTTCTAAAAATTCCATCTGAAAAGTAATGATTAAAAAAGGCATCCACAATCTAAATGTTACCCCTGTAAAAGTCACGGCATAACTGCGAATCATCCAACGTTCGTGTTGTTGTATGTTTCTATTTCTAATGGCTTTGTAGGCAATATAGGTGCATGTAAACCAAGCGATAGACATACCAGTAAAACCTGTTTTGGCAACCCATCCTCCGGTAGCATAATAAGCCGCAATCAAACCAGTAATACTACTCAGTAATACAGCAATAATGTATATTTTTCCAATCAATCGATGTAAGTATATTTTTTTTGCTCTCAACTTTTTTAAGAATAAAGACCAACCAATTAATAAAGAGAACCCACCCAAAGAAATATGTGTGTAAAAGGAAACACTCCAAAAAATGTTTGCTAGTAATTCAGGCGTTTTATTTGATAACAATCCTTCGTTGTGATTTACTTCTAAAAAGGTTAGTGGATACAAACCAATGGCGATTGCCAAGAAAACAACCAACACCCAAAAAGTGGTATTGCTAATTTTTTTTAAAGAGGATATTGTTGATTTTTGAGTTGAAATTGACATGGGTACTTCTTGTTTTTGAATTTGAAGCAAACATAGAAATACAAACGGGTTTGAGCGTGTCAACTTATACGGTGGCACTTATTTTTGAACAGAAATAGCGTATTGAGAAGGTGTAAGACCTGCATGTTTTTTAAACGAGCGATTGAAAGAAGATTTTGAATTAAAGCCGCAATCGTATGCCAATGCTAGTAATGTGTATTGTTGGTTTGTAGGAATGGCAATCAATCGTTTAAATTCTGTTACACGAAAGGCATTGATAAAGTCGAAAAAGTTTTTGCCTTCCTTTTCGTTGATAATTTGCGATAGGTAATTGGGTGAGGTGTCTAATTTTTGTGCCAAATCATTTAAAGAAAGTGCACTTTCTGTATAATAACTTTCTTTGGTGAGTTGTTCAATTAAGTTTTTGTAGAGTTTTTCTGCATTTTCAGAAGAGAGTCCAGAAGAAGCATATTTTTCTTTTTTGTCTTCAGATGGAAGCTGTTTTAGCGATTTAACATTGCTGAAAATATCACGCTGTTGCACACCAAAAAAACCAATAAGAATTACAAAAATTGCAACGCCTCTAAAAATATAGAATCCGTTGTTAAAGAAAATAACAATCACCCAAATAGCTCCAATGCCAACAATCAATAATTTTAACCACCTTAAATTGATGTCTTCAATATCGGAAAATTGATTGCGAATGTTCTTTTTATGTTTCCACAGTAAAAAACTAGACCAACAGACATAGACAACGCCAGAAGCAAAAATAAAAACGAGGTTGATAAGGCCAAAGAGTTCGCTATAGCCTTTTCCCTTATTCTCTAAAATGCTTGCTTTTTCATCTGATGGTAATAGAAAAAAGGGAATTAGAAAGAGATATGAGAGTAGCGTTGGTAATAAATGGACTAAAGTAATGGTTTTATTCTTTGGAAACTGATTGGTAACCGAAGCCACATAAAAGTATAAAAATACCGCTTGTAGTAAAGGCATTGGCAAATGCATGCCTATTAAAGAAGGAGGGATTTCTCCGAAATAATTAGTGTAAAACAAAGACAGGTGTGCAGCCATCAACAGCATCCAAAGTAACAGGATTACATCTGACTTGGATTTTTGTTTCTTATTAAAAAGCAATGCCGAAATAAATAGGGCGATGCTTGCACCTGCAATGTAAATCATGATTTGGTTATTAATCGATAACGAAAGTACTGTTTTTTTTGAGTTTCAAAGTAGCAAAGTCTCAAAGTTCTAACCTAGGTAATGCCTGTGATTTGTTCTCGATACAATTTTCTATTGAAAATTATTCGAACTGATAGGTATTAAATTAGCGTCAATAAATAACCAAGAATAGAAGCGCCAATAACAATAAACGCGCTGTTTAATTTTTTATAAGCAAAAACGAGAACCAAACTAACAATAGCAATACAAGTCGTTTTCCAATCAGTAAGAGATTCTTTTCCCATAGCTATACAAACCGCTAAGATTACTGATACAGCTCCCATATTTACTGCGTCTAACAAAGCTGCTATGTAGTTAGATTTCCGCAAACGTGGCATCAATGGGTTTAGAATTGAAACAAATACAAAAGAAGGTAAAAAGATTCCGATTGTGGCCGCCAGTGCACCCCAAAATCCGTTTAGCTGCCAGCCAATAAAGGTCGCTGTAGATAAAACAGGCCCTGGTGTAAACTGTCCTACTGCAACAGCGTCAATTAATTGTTGGCGTGTTAATAAACCGGTAGCTACCAACTCTGCGTCTAAAAAAGCAAACAGAACATAACCACTACCATATAATAATGCGCCTACTTTAAAAAAGATAAAAAAGGTTTTTAAACTGCTAAGGTTGATCAAGAGTAATGGAGTAAAGCTAAGTGTTTTCTTTTTTGAGTTTTTCAGGATGAATAACCCCAAACCAACTGCTCCACAAGAAAATAGTGCAATAATTTCATTGAGTCCAAAAAGGGTTGCTATTAAAGTAAGCAGACCTAAAACACCCAAAGTTTTAGTTTTTAGAGCTTTTGCCCCTAATTTGTACACAGCAGCGATAATGATGGCAATTACAGCGGGTTTAATTCCGTAAATAAAAGGTGTTACTTCTGGTAAATTTCCATACTCTGTATACATCCAAGCAAACAACATGGTAATAACAACAGCCGGAAAAATAAAAGAAACACCTGCTACCAGCATGCCTTTCCAACCACCACGTTCGTGTCCGCAATGCATGGTCATTTCTGTGGAGTTTGGCCCCGGAATTAAATTAGTAGCTCCAATTAAATCTAAAAAGTGTTGTTGAGAAATCCATTTTCTTTTTTGAACTACTTCATCTTGCATCATGGCAATGTGAGCTGCAGGACCACCAAAAGCAATGCTTCCTAGTTTAAAAAATAAGGAAGCAATTTCTTTTAAGTTGTTTTTCTTTTGAATGTGCAAAATGTATTAGGTTATAACTTTTTTATGGTAATATAAAAGTTAGGATCTACCTTAAATGTCGATTTGGTTTTAGTCAGGTTAATCGTTTTCCAAAAAGTAGTAGGTTCCAATGTTTTTGTTTTTCCGTTGATGCTCACTTTTATAGGTAATTTAAACCCTTTTACCGTTTTTGTCCAACGGTATTTTAATTGGTTTCCTTTAATAGCATACACTAATTCAGGAATGCGTATATCTCTTAAGTATTGATTGAAAATAGAAGACAAATCAATGCCAGAATTTTTGCTTATATAGTCTTCAATCTCTTTGGTGACAACTGTTTTGTGGTAAAAAGTATGGTTTAGGCCACGTAAAATTTGACGCCATTTTTCATCGTTGTTTATCATGGTTCTAATAGTGTGTAACATATTAGCACCTTTGTAATACATGTCTCCAGAACCAGAGGCATTAACATTGTAAGCAGCAATTATTGGTTTGTCATTCTGAATTGCTCTTCGGGTACCAATTACATACTCTGCAGATGCTTTTTTACCGTAGTAATAATCTACAAATAAGTTTTCTGAATACGCAGTAAAGCTTTCATGAATCCACATATCTGCCATGTCTTTATAGGTAATGTTATTGGCAAACCACTCGTGACCAGCTTCGTGAATAATGATGAAATCAAATTTCAATCCCCATCCAGTCCCAGATAAATCATTTCCTAAATACCCTTTTTTGTACTGATTTCCATAGGTTACAGAGCTTTGGTGTTCCATTCCTAAATATGGTACTTCTACCAATTTAAAACTGTCTTCATAAAAAGGATATTTTCCAAACCAATGTTCAAAAGCTTTCATCATTTTTGGCGCATCTTTAAAATGTTCTTTCGCCTTTTCTAAATTGTCTTTTAGTACATAATATTCCATGTCTAAAATACCGTCTTCACCATTAAATTTTTCTGAAAAATGTGTATAATTTCCAATGTTTACATTAATTCCGTAATTATTAATTGGGTTTTTAACAGACCAATGATAAGTTGTTGTTTCATCTTCATGTTGTTCAGTATTTGTTAATCTACCATTAGAAACATTCATTAAATTTGAAGGAACACGTACACTAATGTCCATGCTTTCTACTTCATCATACATGTGGTCTTTGGTTGGCCACCAAACACTTGCGCCTAATCCTTGGCAAGAAGTAGCAATAAAATGATTCCCCTTTTTGTCTTTCTTCCAAGAAAAACCGCCATCCCAAGGAGCTCTAACGGCTTCTTTCGGAATTCCTTCATAAAAAACAACTAGCGAATTTGTGTCTCCAATATTTTGTTTTTGAATCAATTGAATAAAATGAGCGTTTCCTTCTGAAATTACTTTTAAAGTATCGCTATTTTGAATTACTGAAGTGATTTTTAATGGGGCTTGTAAATCTATTTGCAAAACGTTGTGTGATGTTAAAACAGTGTATTTTACAGTGTTTTTTCCCTTAATTGATTTTGTCTCAGGAAAAACCTGAATGTCTAAATGGTAGTATTTTAAATCCCACCAAATACGTTCTGGAGTGATAGAACCACGCAAAGTATCTTGTTTGGTAAAGTTATTTTTTTGTGCGTTTATAGAAATTGCTATGAAAAGCAACCCAATGGTAAGTAGAAATGTATTTTTCATAATCGTTGTAATGGTTGGCGAAAGTTATTGCTTTTAAATGCTATCTTCAAGAGCTTTGTCTAGTTTTTTATAAAAAAAAGAGAAACCAGTTTCTTCGATTTTTTTTGATGAAACTCTACTGCCTGTTGTTATAAGAATGGCCATTTCTCTAAAAAGTAGTTGCAATAAAAACTTTGGGACACCGATGGGCAAAAACTGCTTGTTGCTTTTATTTGCAAGTATTTTTGAGAAACTAAAATTGGTTTGATGTTCTGGAGCCACTGCATTGTATATTCCGGTAAATGTAGTGTCTTCAATTGCTTTTATAAATAGATTTGTAAGATCTTCAATATGAATCCAAGGAATATAATGTTTGCCACTGGCAATTGGGGTAATCGCAATTGGTGTGTTCATTTTTTTCAATGCACCTCCGTTTTTGCTCAATACAATTGCGGTTCTTAAAATGGTTACCGGAATATTTAAAGTTTCGAATTTTAAGGAAGATGCTTCCCATTGTTGGCAAACATTGCTTATAAAATCATTTGCAGGTTTGTCAGATTCTTTAAAAATGTTTTCTGAAGTAATTGCTCCATAATAACCAATAGCAGATGCAGAAATAAAGCCCTTTAAAGGTGTTTTTAATTGGCAGATTTTTGAAAAAAGTAATTCAGTAGATTTGGTTCTGCTGTTAATTATTTCTTGTTTTCGTTTTGAAGTCCAGCGTTTGTCTGCAATTCCAGCACCAGCTAAATGAATGATGTATTCAATATCTATAAAAGCTTTTTCGTCTATTTCATTGTTGGTGACATTCCAGTAAAAGGCATTTTTTCTTCTAGGGCTCCTTGTTAAAACACAAACAGTATGGTTCATATCAACCAATTTATTTTGAAGTAATTGCCCAATCAAACCTGTTCCACCGGTTATTAAAATTTTCGCCATGTTGTAAAGTTAGAAAATCTAAAACCAATAGAGTTAATTGGCTAAAAATCCACCTTTTGGATCTTCGTAAGAGTTTGTTTTATTAGTCTGTCAAAGTCTTTCAAAAATTCAATTACCAATCTCCTCTAGATTTAATGTTTTGTTCGCAAAGGTTTACAACTTCTGTAATACGTTTTTCTATTGTTGCTTCTCTTTTTGCCTGATAAACCCAATACAAATAATTTTTTTTATAGGATGGAGCAAGTTTTTGATAGTTGTTAAAAGCGATGCTATTTTTATCAAATGCAAGTTGTAAATTCTTAGGAACAATTAAATTTTCAACATCATCTAAAGCAAAATAAGAACCATTTTTTTTGGCATTTTCTATTTTTTCTATTCCACTGATATGCATTAGATCATCTGTAAATAGCTGTTTTAAATATTTTTTATTCAAAGCACTCCAAACAGATTTTGGATTTCTTGGAGAAAAATATTGTTGACGTTTTCCGTTGCCTAAGCTCTTTACGGTTGAATCTATCCAACCATAACATAAAGCAACTTTAACAGCTTCTTCCCAGCGCATACTTTCCTCTTTGTTTTCTACTTTGTAGAATATTAAATACACGCCAATATATGCATCGTGGTTTTCTGCTAACCAAGAGCGCCATTCATCGTGGTTTTTAAAATAGAGATGAGGTTTGTATTGCATCAGTTTCTGTTTTTATAAAATATGTGACTAAGATAGTTGCTTTTTTAAAACAAAAAAACCACCTCTGTTAAGAGATGGCTTTTTGAGTTGAATAAATAAAGAGTTTATTCTTCTTTGTCAATTTTTTTAGTTTGTTTAAAACCGATTAATAACGCTGCACCAGCTGATAAAAAGATAGATGCAGAGTAGAATACACCTTCATCAATATAGTTGGCTGGACGATTTTCCCAGGTTCCATTATAACCGAAATTGTAGCTTAAAAGTGTTCCTAATAATATTCCAACTCCAATTCCCATGGCTAATAAAGCGATGTTTAATAAAAATACTTGAGCAAAAGAGGTTGATTTTTTTCTTCTTTCTCCTTGCATAAAAATTTTTGCATCTACTCCTTTTTCAATTAATGCCAATCTTTCTTTGTTTCTTGTAGAAAAATATAAATAAAAGATTCCGAAAAATGTTCCAAAAATTACTGCTAATACTGCTACTTCTTCCATAATATTGTTTTATGTTTTTAAATTTAATAATTATTTTTAATGCGTTCATTCCATATGACTTCTACTTTTAAATAAAGGTTACAAAAAAAGGAAATTTTTTTTTTATTCTTGTTATTTTAAAGATATAGTGTTGTTTATACATCTTTCTTGTATAGGTGAATCTCTATTTTTGAATGTTTGAATTTTCTACAGTGCTTGCCTTATAGTATAAGTGATACTTGTTTAATATAGGGAACAGATGAGGTTAGAAAGATAATTTAGATAATTTATAAAAAAACTGTAACCTTTTTTATACCTTATAGGTCAAAGATAATAATGGCTAACAAAACTGACGAAAACTACATTGAGTTAACCTTAAAGGGTGATGCAAATGCTTTTGCTTTTCTAGTAGAAAAGTATAAGGACATGGTATTTACCTTGGCGGTGAAAATGGTGAAAAGTAGAGAAGTGGCAGAAGAGGTTTCTCAAGATGCTTTTATAAAAGCGTATAAATATTTACCTAAGTTTAAAGGAGATTCGAAATTTTCAACTTGGTTGTATAAGATAGCCTACAATACAAGTTTAGACGCTATTAAAAAGAAGTCTAATGCTTATAATAATGTTGCCATAGATGATATTACAATCAATTATATTTCTTCTGTAGAAACAATATTAGATGGCATAGAAAGAGAAGAGCGAGCAGAAGTAATAAACGATTGTTTAGAGCAGTTGCCAGAAGAAGAGAAAGCAATTTTATTGTTTTTCTATTTTAAAGAGTTAAGTTTGAAAGAAATAGTAGAAGTTACTGCTATGAGCGAAGCAAACGTAAAAGTAAAATTGCACAGAGCGCGTAAAAAGTTATTGAGCATTGTTAAAAATACAGTAGAACCAGAATTAATTAGTCATTATGGGAGAAAATAAACACATTGAAGAAATTGATGCTTTTGCAAAAAAGTATATCAAAGAGATTCCAGTTGAATCTCCTTCAACAAATTTTACAGCAAATTTGATGGGCACTATTTCTCAGCTACAAACAGAGAGAAAGATTGAATACAAACCATTAATTTCTAAAAAAGGATGGTTTGTTGTTATTGCAGCAGTGATCGCAATTATAGTAATGCCTTTTAAAAATTCTGAAGAAGGATTGTTTACGTTGCCAGAATTGAATTTGTCATTTATAGAAAAGCTTAATTTTTCTGGAGTATTTGAAAGTGTAAGTATTTCTACACCAATACTATATTTAGTAATCTTGTTTTCGGTATTGATTTTTATTCAAATATTTTATTTAAAAGGTTATTTCGAAAAGCAAATTAACGGGTAACCTATTCAGAAACCAATGCCAATTTAGAACCCTTTTTGTTAACAATAATTCTAGAGATGTTTTTGTGCTTTCTTTCTGAGAATTTATGAAAGATTGACCAACCTGAATCTGTCTCCGGGGTAAATTTCATTAACGCACTTCCGTTCGCTAGGAGTAATGTTCCATTTGGTAACCAACAAACATCTTCCTTTTTATGAATCAAGTTTATAATTAATTTTGTTTCACCTGTTTTTGGGTTCAACGATCTTACTTCCCAAGTATCTTTTGCTTTACTTATGTAGCTGACTAATTTTGAATTCGGAATCTTATGTAAAGACCTTCCTACTTTCTTTTGAATTGTAGTATGCTCATTTGATTTCATCTTCGTGATAATTAAATCCAAAGCATCTCCAGCAATCACAACATTTATAACGGTGTTTTTTTTGTACCACATCGGATAGGCTACTTTTAAATCGGCTATAATTTCTTTGCTCGTTCCTGTTTTTGAATCGTATTTGTAAAAGCGTTGTAAACCATTCGTGTCTAGTCTTACAGCAGAAATGTTTTTAGATTTCGGAATCCGTTGTGGTGAATATTCACCTCCATTAGGTGTATCATTTATAAATTTAATATCTCTAGTTTCGATATTATATTTTGCAATATCTGTTTGCTTATTTCTGGTTGATGAAAATACAATTGATTTTTTTGAATAAAAATAAGGTTGACTATCATAACCTGGGTTGTTAGAAATGTTTATTCCCGTTGTTATTTTAAAGCTACTGTTTGTGTTAGAAAGGTTGTATAAATATACTTCTGTATTGGTTTGTGCAAAAGAGATACTTGTAACGAATAATAGGAGTATTATTTTTTTCATTGATAACAAAGTTTTTTAGAAATACTTTAGAGAAATGCAATAGATCATCTGATTTATGAGTCTAAATAATTATGGTAAAATACCAATGTTTTTTGGCAAACAATACATTCTTAAGTCTTCTATATTCATAGACCTAAAATAAGCTAATTTTATTTTAGATAACGACCTTTTGCGATTCAATGTTGACTTAAAACTGTGTATTGAGTTTTACAGTAAATTGTTTTGGAATATCATTTTCAGATTCACCTAAATTTTGTCTTAAATCAATTTCTATTCCTCTAGAAATTGTAGAAATAGGAACATCATTAGCCGTTCCTTCAAAAGGGTTTTCTCCGGTTCTTCCAATCCTTTCCATTGTATGAAAAACCCAAGAGACAATTACATAAAATGGAATGGTAAACCAGATAAATAATTCACTAATTAAAGGATGTGAATTAGCAAAACTATGCCCAATTTCTGCAAATTGTGGAATTAAAGCTAAAGGTAAAAGCAATACGAAAATCCACATAAAAAAGTGATTTAACGTAGCGAACTGCCTTGGGTATGGAAAGTTTTTAATACGCTCACTTTTTCCTTGCAAAGTAAATAGCTCTTTTAAAACATTTTCTAATTCTAAAAATGAAAATTCCCAAACAAGCCCTTTTTTCTTCAATGAATGTAAGTGATGAGATTGTAAATAAAGAAGAGCAGTTTGTTTATTGCTTTTTCCTTTTATATAAGTCCAATCTTCTATAGAAAGATAAGGTTCTAGGTCTTTTTCTAAGGTAGTGTTTAATTCAGGTGGACGCATGTCCCATTCTCTATTGGTTTTATGTTTTACTGCGGTTTCCCATGGTTTAGAAGCTCTCATTGCATGTCGTAAAGCCGTCATCCAAGCAATATGACGATATGTAAGTACCTTAATTTCTTTCTTTAACGCTTCTTCAGATAGTTCTTTTGTGCTGTGATCATTATTAATCATATCTTGAGTAAACATCCCAAAAGTTCTTGAGGTATTTACAATTCCGCCCCAAATTTTTCTTGCTTCCCATATTCTACCATAGGCTGCATTGTTTTGAAATCCAATAACAAATGCAACAGCCGTTCCAATCAATGCTAGCGGGGTCCATGGAATTTTTAACCAGGTTAGGTCAAAAAAGTGATAGGCAGAAATCCATAGCGAAATGATAATGAAAAACGCCAAAGTTTCAAACCGTGTCCAAGTCATCATTTGAAAAAAAGTAAATGTTTTTTTTGTGTACATTTTGGTAATTTATAAGGTTGACTACTTGTACCGAAAATACTCATTTTAAAATGAAATAACAATAAAAAAACCTCTCAGCATTGCTAAAAGGTTTTTTGGATTGAATACTGTTTCTACAATCATTCAATCACTATTTTAGTAATATCTCTAGTTAATTGAGTTGGAGAAATACAGTCGCAATTGGTTAAAATTACCACATAAGTCTCTTTACTTGGAATGTATACCGCCATTGATTTAAAACCGAAAATACTTCCTCCGTGCTCGTAAGAAACTTTATTGTTTATGGTTTTAATATTCCAACCATATCCGTAATCTATGTTCTCACCGTTATTTAACGTATAGTTAATATAGGCTTTTTGAAGTGTTTCTTTTGATAATAATTTGTTTGTTGTCAATGCTTTTTGCCAGGTATTTAAGTCGTCTATAGTAGCTGTTAAAGAACCGGCGGCATAGGGTAATGTATAACTGATATACATGGCGTTTTGAAATCCTTTTCTATTATGGTAGCCAGATGCTCTATTTTTTAAAAGCTTAGAGTGACTGTTATAGCTAGATCCTTTCATGTTTAATGTGTCAAAAATATGTTGTTGAATAAATTCTTCATAAGAAAGACCAGAAATTTTTTCAATGATATAGCCTAAAATAATATATCCAGAGTTGTTGTATTTGAACTTTTCTCCCGGATTGAAATCCATTGGCTCATTTTTAAAGAAGTTGATCAATTCTATAGGCTTCAAATCATTTCTTGCTATTTTAAATAGTTTACGAATCTTTGTGTAGCTTCTAATTCCAGAAGTATGATTTAGTAAATGATGTACTGTTATTTTTTGACCATGAGTTGGATAATCAGGTATGAATTTTGTGATTTCATCGTCTAAACTAATTTTACCTTGCTCTACCAACATCAATATAGAAACCGCTGTAAATTGTTTGGTCATTGACCCAATTTGAATTCGGTTTTCTGGTGTCATTTTTACATTCAACTCTAAGTTTGAAAGTCCAAATGCTTTGCGGTAAGTAGGTTCTCCTTTCTTTGAAATAAGTACCACGGCACCAGTAGCATTTGCTTTGAATTTTTCGTTTAGAAGTTTGTCTATTCTAGCTTCTTTGGTTTGAGAAACTCCTGTAGAAATAAGAGCAATGTAAAAGAAAAGGAATAGGCTATTTTGTATTTGTAATTTCATGTAAAAGTATTTCTTATTTGTGTCTTGTAAGACTTGAGTTTGAAAAAAAAGGTTACAAAAAAAACTCTTTACATGTGCAAAGAGTTTTTTATAAGAATACTTTTTATGTTAAGCCATTACCTTACTTAATTGAACTACGGGTTCTATATTTGTATAGTTAGGTATATCTGCCATAATTTGTTCAACATTTGGGCCAAATGAATTTTGGAAAGATTCCATAGAGTCAAAATAAAGATTTCCCATAGCAATAAACGTTGCTGGATCTCCAGGAGCTCCGCCGCCAAGACCTTCTTCTACAGAAGCACCTTTAACAGCATCGCCTAAAAGCTGAGCAACCATTGGTATGTGTTTGTTACAATAATAATCCATGTCAAAATTTTTTCCTTCTTGATTTGGATAGAATACACTTAATTTAATCATGCCTAGTTCCATAAAATATTGTTTTTTTAAATATACAATAAAAATTGAATCTTAAGTGGTGTGTTTCAGGTATATAACGTATTGTGTTTGGTTCGTTTTGATTTCTTTTCTAACGTTTAAACCTCTTTAGAAGAGATTTAAACGTTAGAAAAGAAAAGTATTAAAACTCTAAATCAACTACCAAGTCAAACTCGTCATAAATAGCTTTGTCTTTTAAACCATCGAAAAAGCTGGTAGATCCATAGCGAACATTGTATTTTGTTCTATCTATCTTTAAAGAAGCAGTTGCTTTATTTCCATACACAGAAAGCGTAAAATTAATTGCATGTGTATGTCCTTTAATCGTTAAATCACCTTTTATTTTATACGCATTTTTCCCGATCGATTTTACTTTAGTAAAGAATAAAGTTGCTGTAGGGTGTTTTGCAACCCCAAAAAAATCGTCAGACTTTAAATGTCCTTCTAACTTAGCTCTATAATTTGCATCTGATAAATCTGTATTGGTAAGACTAGCCATATTAATAGCAAATGCACCATTAACTAATTTATTGTTTTTAAAAGTTAAAGAACCTTGTTTAATTCTAATTCTTCCTTCATGAGAACCTGTAACTTTATACCCTTTCCAAGTTACCTTACTTTTTTCTGTTTTAATAATTTTTTTACCTTCTAAGATGCTTGTAAAAGAGAAGGTTAATAGTGCAATAAATGCAACTGCTGTTAAATTTTTAACTGTATTTTTCATGTTGATTAAATTATGATCCGTAATAAAACTTCTCGTTAATAATTTGTCCGTTTTTCCAAACTTGTACTGCTACTTGTGTGTAGTTTTTTACTCCCCAATCTTTATGTGTATAATCCATATGCCATTCTACCATAGTGGTGTTGTTTTCGCCAATAGCCACACTGATTACTTTAGCAGATCTAAAGTCTGTAATAGCATTAAAAAAATCTACTTCCCTTTTTCTGTTGGCATCTTTACCAGTAACTACAGGTAAATCATTTTCTTGCATAACCACATCTTGGTGATAAAATTCTTCAAAAGCATCCATCGCTTTTCCTTGAAGAATTAAATCATTTACGTTGCTTATGTTTTCGAGTAATCTATTCATATCTATATTGTTTTAATATTAGGATACAAAGGTCTAGAACAAAGCCGTTCTAAAAAATGAAGTAGTTTATAAAAAGAGGTTAAACTAGATTACTATTTATTGTTTTAGTATAAGTTGACTTTTAATTTTACTTAAAAATTCTTTGGTAATTCCAAGGTAAGAAGCAATCATATATTGAGGTATGCGCTGTTCAATGGTTGGGTATTGTTCTTTAAAGTAGAGGTATCTATCTTTAGCGGTGAGGCTAAAATTGCGTACTATTCTTTGCTGAGAAGCAACCAATGCTTTTTCTAATATAATTCTAAAAAAACGTTCTAGCTTCGGAATCTTCTCAAACAACTCTTCTTGATTTTGGTAAGAGAATTGAATGACTGTTGTGGGCTCTGTACATTGAATGTTGTAATCTGCTGGAGACTGCGATATATAACTACCCAAATCTGAAGACCACCAGTTTTCTTCAGAAAACATGACAATGTGCTCCAGGCCTTCAGTATCAGCATGAAACATTTTGGTGCAACCAGAAATAATGAAATTGGTGGTGTTACATACATCACCTTGTTGAATAATAAATTGCCCTTTTAAATAGCTACGTAATTTTATCTTAGAATGTAAGAACAAAATTTCATCATCAGTTAAGCTGATGTAATTTTCTATATAAGTTAGTAAAGGAGCAAAGTTCATGTGTAGGAATATAAATAATAGAACGAATTTACATGATTTTTAGTCAATACTTAAATTCTTAATGGTCATATTCTAAATACATAATATGATTTGGATTGGTATGCGTCTCTGAGATTCTGAAATTATATTTCCCAACAATGCTAAAACCTTTTTTTGTGTAAAATTTAATAGCACGTTCATTTTCTATCCAAACTGCTAACCAAATTCCTTGTTGCTTGTGTCGTTTGGAGAATTCAATGTTAAAATCGAAGAGTTTTTTGCCCAATTGCAAACCATAAAACTCTTTCAATAAATACAACCTACTCATATAGGTTACATTTTCTAAAGCAATGTTTTCGTTTGTGGTATTGAGCGTAGTTTTAGAATATCCTGCCAGTTTGTTCTCGTGGTAAATTAAATAATAATGATTGTCAGGATTAGAGATTTCTGAAATGAAATTACGTTCAGAAAAGTTAATAGTAACATAATTGTCTATGTCTTCTTTGGATGCCGAATGCCCATGTGCTGTTAAAAAAGCTTCTTTGGCGATTGGCGCTAGTTGTTTAGCGTTTTGTATTGTGGCTTTGGTTATTCTCGACAATTTTTTATGTTTTTATATGACCTTGTAAATATAAAGAAGCAAGTTGGTTTTAAGGATAAGGTGAGTTTATTAATTCCCATTGCAATTGATAAGAAAAAGGGATTGTATCTCTTAAAGTATTTCCGGATAAAAGCCTTCAGCAATAGCACCAACGGCAAAACTTATCCATAATAGTATAATTGCCAATATGATTTTTAGAAGGTAATGAATAGAGATGCCAAATTTATTTTTGATAAAATGATTTGTAGTAGGAATATATAAAAATGAAATCAGCATAAATCCAATCCCCAAGAAAGGATCATTTCCTCTTAGGATATTAAGCACACCAATCATAAAAATTACAAAGCCAACTCCCCAACTTACTGAATTTAAAAGTGTTTTTTTACTCATAATTTCTGTTTTTATGACATGGATACTGTAGTATACTAATTTACGTAATTTTTTTTAAAATCAATAAAAAACCTCCTTACTTTCCCATAGAGGGATTACATGCATTGATGATATTAATTTTTTTTATTCAGTTTTATTAAACCTTTTCCAAACAATCATAGCTAATATAGCTCCAAATATTGGAGCCGTAATGTAAATCCATAATGCTGTTAAGTTTCCAGAGATAAGAGCAGGGGATAAGCTCCTTGCAGGATTAAATGAACCACCAGAAATTGGTCCAGCAAATAGAATGATACCAGTAACAACCAGTCCAATAATGAGTCCAGCAATTGTAGCCGTTTCTTTTTTTGTAGTTACTGCTAAAATGGTCAACATTAAAAAGAAGGTTAAGATAAACTCAATACTAAATGATTGTTGCAAGCTTCTTGACGGAATTGTACCGCCTAAAGATTGATTGCTTGGGAACAATATCAATAAAAAACTACTGGCTACTATTGCTCCAGTAATTTGTGCAGCTAAATATCCTAAAACATCATTTTTAGGCATCAATTTACCAATTGCTAAACTAATTGTAACAGCTGGGTTTATATGTGTGCCAGATATAGAGCCAAAGATGTAGATCATTGCAAAAACAATAATTCCAAACGTTGCAGCAATACCAATAAGACCTAGACTTCCATTGGTTTGTTGATTTACAATTACTGCTCCTGTTCCACAAAAGACCAATGCAAAGGTTCCAATAAATTCAGCTAAATATTTTTTCATACGGTTGATTTAAATACAAAAGAGGATAACTAAAATTTAAGTATCCTCTTTTAATAAATTTTTCCTGTTTTTAGATAGCTAATGCTCCCGATTCTGCTACAGTATGATCGTTTTCAACAGAACTTCCGCTAACTCCAATTGCACCAATAATTTCTCCTGCTGCATTCTTTATTGGTACTCCACCTGGAAAAGTGATTAGACCATTGTTAGAGTGTTCGATGTTAAATAAAGGACTTCCTGGTTGTGATAACTCACCAATAATTCCAGTATTCATATCAAAATATCGAGCAGTTTTTGCTTTTTTAATTGAGATGTCTATAGAACCTAGCCAAGCTCCGTTCATACGTACAAATGCTACTAAATTTGCTCCTGCATCTACAACTGCAATGTTCATCTTTGTGTCAATTGCTGTAGATTTTTCTTTTGCTACTGCAATAATTTTTTCTGCTTGCGCTAATGTAATATTCATAATTTGTTGTTTAAATATGATGCAAAAGTACAAGCGAAATAAAGGTATTTAGTTACTAAAATGGTTCATCAGTTTATGAAAAAGGGTCAAGCTTAAAAATGAAGTTGTAAGGGTATGTTATTGTTTGGTGATTTTTGTTGGATTGAATCCGAATTTATTTTTAAAAGCAATGCTAAAGTTTGAAAGGTTATTATAACCAAAATCTAAATAGATTTCTGATGGAGTTAAATTTCCTTCCTCTAAAGTAGCCTTCGCTTTTTGTAGTCGTTTGTCTTGAAGCCATTTTCCTGGAGAGCGTTTGTATTCTTTTATAAAGTGCCTTTTAAATGTAGATAAACTCATATTGCATAAAAAAGCAATCTCTTCTAGTTTTAAGTTAGAATGGATTTTACTATTGACAATTTTTTGGAAAGGGGATGTTTCTTTGGCAATTAATGAATGTAGATACATTTCGAATTTTTCTCCATGTTTGTGAATTAAATATAGCATAATTTCCTCGAACTTAACAGATAGTAAGTTTTCTAGAAAAACACTGGTCGCTTCATTTATGGTAGACAATGAATTAAGGTAAGAAGCAATGTATCCATCATTTCTAATGATAAAATATGGGGTATCTTCTTTAAGTTCTAATTGGTTATTAGTGTGTTTTACTAGAAAGGATTTGAGAATTTTATCAGAAAAAAAGAAGAGCTTACAATTATATACAGCCTCAGTATCTAATAATTCTGTCCAAAGCCAATTTCCTTTTTTCAGCAATAAAGATTGGTCTTTATTAACCGCTACAGAAGTGCCTGCGAAATGAACTTGCTTTTTGCCAACTTGCAAAAAGCTAAACATATTCATGCCTAAATTTACCTTGCTTTTAACAACATCGCTTGTCATTTTAAAATCATATATAAATATGTCTGGAGTTTCTTTCTGACTGTCAATATATGCTTCTGGTATGTTTTCTATTGGCATCTAAATCTTTTTTGTTTGCTATAATGATATTCAATATTGGTTTTGAATGCGCATAAACGAAGCTAATTGATTTTTATGAAAAAGCCAATAAAAAAACCGCTCTGTTTGCACAAAGAGGTCTTAAAATTATTTAGAAATAGGGTTGCCTATTTCTTTAATTCACAAACTAATGCGCCAAGTCCCATGCCTTTTTTCAATAGGGAAGAGTTATTTTTATTAAAATCCATTTCTATAACTAGCACTTCTGCTGGGTTTATGTTTTTATTAAATAAGCTTTCTTTCTCCTTTATAAGATGTACAACAAGTCTCGAGGTTTTCTCTTCTATCTTTTTGTACACTTCAAATTTTAGTTGGCCAAAATCTTTTGAAATCATAGAATAAAAATCAATATGTGATTTTAAATTTATTTTTTTAAAAAGTTGAGGGTTGTATGTTTCCTTAATAAACTTACTAAACGCTTCAACTGTTCCTACATTGTTGGCAGTAATATACTTATTAAGTACTATCAGTTGTTTGTTGCTCTGAGAATATGATAGCGACACAAACGCAATAGCTATAATAGTTAAAATAGTGCTTTTCATTTTATTGTTTTTATGATTTTCTATAAAGACGAATCTTTATGCGCTAAGTTGCAAAATCAAAAAAAAAACCTCTCTGTGAAAACAGAGAGGTTTTTAAATTATTGTGAGATACTGAAACAAGTTCAGTATGACGTTTTACTTAACTAGTTCGTACGAACGTTTGATAAAGTTAGTCAACTCTTCACCATGTAAAAGGTTTTGAGATAATTTAGCTAAGTCAAAAGATTGCTTGATTAAACGCTCTTGTTTTTTAGCAGTTTTGGTATTTAAAATCTCACCAACTAAAGGGTGATTTGTATTTACAACCAAGTTGTACATGTCTGGGAAATTACCCATTCCCATCATTCCACCACCACCAGAAGCTTGCATTTCTTTCATTCTACGCATAAATTCTGGAACAGTAATCATAAACGGAGAGGCAGCAGAATCCATAGATTCTAATTGAACAGTATACGTTTCTTTTGGTACAGCGGCTTCAATAATAGGCTTTAATGTGTCTTTTTCTTCATCAGTTAATTTAGAAATAACGGTATCGTCTTTCTTAATTAAATTATCAATATGATCTGAATCTACACGGGTAAACTTTAACTTCTCGTTACTACCCTCAATCTTCTGAATTAAATGCCCAATAATTGGAGAATCTAATACTAACACCTCATATCCTTTTGCTTTAGCATCTTGAACATAACTGTGTTGTGCTTCTTTATGAGAAGTGTACAAAATGATTTGATTTCCATCTTTATCAGTTTGTGCATCTTTTGTTTTTTCCGTCAATTCTTCTAAATTGAAGAATGTATTATCAACAGTTGGATACAATGCAAAGTTTTTGGCTTTGTCAAAGAATTTATCGTCAGATAACATTCCGTATTCAATGATTACTTTGATATCGTTCCATTTTTGCTCAAAATCTTCACGATTGTTTTTGTACAAAGAATTTAACTTGTCAGCTACTTTTTTAGTAATGTAACCAGAGATTTTCTTTACAGCTCCGTCTGCTTGTAAACCAGAACGAGAAACGTTTAATGGAATGTCTGGAGAATCAATTACACCTTTTAACATCTGTAAGAAATCTGGTACAATTCCCTCTACATTATCAGTAACAAAAACTTGATTTTGGTACAATTGAATCTTGTCCTTTTGCATATCCATGTTTGGACTTAACTTAGGGAAATATAAAATCCCTGTTAAGTTAAAGGGATAATCCACATTTAAATGAATGTGAAATAAAGACTCTTCAAATTGCATTGGATACAATTCTCTGTAGAAGTTGTTATAATCTTCATCTTCTAATTCAGAAGGCTTTTTAGTCCAAGCCGGAACAGTATTATTGATGATGTTATCTACGTCTATTTGTTTGTGTGGTTCAGTTGTTTCTTTACCATCTTTATCAGTTGTAGTCGCTGGAGTAAACTCAGGATCGTTAACTTGTTTGTTTCCGAATTTAATTGGAACTTGGTTAAAACGATTGTATTTGTTTAGCAACTCATTGATTTTACTCTCTTCTAAGAAATCTAAAGAATCTTCTGCAATATGTAGAACAATTTCAGTTCCTCTGTCAGTTTTTGAGTCTTCAATTAACGTGTATTCAGGAGAACCATCACAGGTCCACTTTACAGCAGTTGTATCTTCTTTAAAAGATTTGGTAATAATGTCCACTTTTCCAGCAACCATAAAGGCAGAATAAAAACCCAATCCAAAGTGACCAATTACTCCTGTATCGTTTTTATCGTCTTGGTATTTTTCTAAAAACTCTTCAGCTCCAGAAAAAGCAATTTGGTTGATGTATTTCTCAACTTCATCACCAGTCATTCCAAGACCTTGATCTTTAATGGTTAGTGTTTTGTTATCTTTATCTATGCTGATAGAAATCTTTGCATCGCCTAATTCTACTTTGGCTTCACCAATAGAAATTAAGTGTTTTAGTTTTGTTGTTGCATCTGTTCCGTTAGAAATCAATTCACGTAAAAATATTTCGTGATCAGAATACAAGAATTTTTTAATTAACGGAAAAATATTTTCTACCGATACATTAATGCTCCCTTTACTCATAAGTATATATTTTAATTTTGTTGTTAATTATTTGAAGTTGTTATAGTCAAAAAAAATACCAAAAGAGTATTTGTGACAAACTGACATAAAAAATCGCCAACGAAAAAATCCATTGGCGATCGGTTAAGTTTGGTTATAGTTGTTTGAATATTTTTCTAACGACTACCTTGTTGTAAAGATATAAATAAATTAGTAAGTTTGAGTAGCGAAAATTAAGAGACGAAAAAAGAAATATAAGATGATGTATAATTCGAAAATAACAGGTTTAGGATATTACGTTCCAGAAAATGTGGTTACAAATGATGACTTGAAGCAATGGATGGAAACGAGTGATGAATGGATTCAGGAAAGAACCGGGATTAAAGAACGAAGATGGATAGACCCAAAAACAGGAGATACAACTGCTGTTATGGGGGCGAAAGCTTCAAGAATAGCCATTGAGCGTGCAGGCTTAACCAAAGATGATATAGATTTTATTGTATTTGCAACCTTAAGTCCAGATATGTATTTTCCAGGTGGTGGAGTGCAAATTCAAGACATGTTAGAAATGCCTACTATTGGTGCATTAGATGTGCGTAACCAATGTTCTGGTTTTATTTATGCGATGTCTGTGGCAGATCAGTTTATAAAAACCGGAATGTATAAAAATATTTTGGTGATAGGAGCAGAGAATCATTCTGGTGGATTGGAAAAATCGACAAGAGGAAGAAATGTTTCTGTGATTTTTGGTGATGGAGCGGGAGCGGCAGTGTTGTCTAGAACAGAAGAAGCAGGAAAAGGAATTTTATCTTCTCATTTACATTCTGAAGGAAAACATGCCAAAGAGTTGGTGCTAGAAGGACCTTCAACTTCTCGATGGGTTCCGGAAATTTTAGAGAAGAATGATCCAGAAGATGTTTCTTATTATCCTTATATGAATGGGCAATTTGTTTTCAAGCATGCAATTACTCGTTTTTCTGAAGCAATTGTAGAAGGATTGCAGGCAAACGGATTAGAGAAAGATGATATTGATATGTTAATTCCGCATCAAGCGAATTTGCGTATTGCACAATTCATTCAACGTTCCAATTACCAGATGATAAGGTGTATAATAATATCATGAAATATGGAAATACAACAGCAGCATCTGTAATTATTGCATTGACAGAAGCCTGGGAACTGGGGAAAATTAAAGACAATGATTTGGTAGTGTTAGCTGCCTTTGGAAGTGGCTTTACCTGGGGTTCTGTAGTGATACGCTGGTAATTACTAAACGACTTATGACATAATAAAAAAGCCGATGCAATTGCATCGGCTTTTTATATTCAAATAATATACTTGGTTACTAGTGTTGGTTATATAAAACCGCCACCGCCACGTTTTTCGTTATTGTCTCTATTTCTTCTACGTTTTGCTTTGTTTTTTCCGCCACCAAATCTGTAGTTAAATCCGATATAAGCAGTTCGGCTATCTCCTCTAAATTGTCCACTTTGTGTAAATGGAGTAGTAGAATCAAATCTAAACCTTGCAGTTCTAAAGATATCATT
>MAAC01010630.1_pt1 | contig 29568 bp, 29 predicted proteins | sample 1115981 | NCBI WGS metagenome assembly MAAC01 (sample SAMN04961126, study PRJNA320927) | seawater metagenome | isolation source: sample BD02T64 sea water enriched with oil for 64 days | place: USA:Gulf of Mexico | collected 2013-07-27
GGGGAAGCCAGCCACGGTGATATGGGCATGATCACTACACAGGATGTACTACTGGCGCTCTCTAACTCTGGAGAAGCAACAGAAATAAAAGCGATATTGCCATTGATCAAGCGCATGGCTATTCCGTTGATCAGTATCACTTCCTACCCTGATTCGACCATAGCGCAAATGTCAGACTACAATTTAAACACCGGGGTTCAGACTGAAGCTTGCCCACTGAACTTAGCACCTACCTCGAGCACTACTGCGCAGCTCGCCATTGGCGACGCTTTGGCCCTGGCACTCTTGGATGCCAAAGGGTTTAATGCAGAAGACTTCGCTTTCTCCCACCCCGGGGGCTCCCTGGGACGAAAACTTCTGCTGAAGGTTGAAGATGTGATGCATCAGGGAGAATTTATCCCCAAAGTGTTCTCTGATACCACAATCACCGATGCATTGCTCGAAGTCACCAAAAAGCGCCTCGGCATGACCACAGTCACAGATCAACAAGGTGTACTTGTCGGTATATTTACCGACGGTGATCTGCGCCGGGCACTTGACACTGATATCGACCTCAAAACCACTGACATAGAACAAGTAATGAGCAAAAACACTAGAGTCATTGATGCCAACGCACTGGCTGCTGAGGCCCTGTCGATCATGCAAAATAACGGCATAGGGCAATTGGTTGTGGTAGATGAATTCAACAAACCTATTGGTGCACTTAACATGCAAGACTTACTCACTGCGGGAGTCCTCTAATTGAAACGTATCTCAAACCCGGCGCTGTCAGATAGAGCGCGACAGGTTAAATTGGCAGTATTTGATGTCGACGGTATTATGACAGACGGCAGCTTATTCTTGCTCAGTGATGGCAGTGAAATCAAAACCTTCAATACTTTGGATGGACTGGGGCTTAAATTACTGCAAAACAATGGCATCCAGACAGCCATAATCACCGGCCGCTCTTCACCACAAGTTGAACAGCGCGCGGCCTCCTTAGGGGTCAATTACTTACTACAGAGTCGCGACGATAAATTGCAGGCACTCAAGGAAATATGCAGCGACAGCGGACATACACTGCAACACTGTGCCTATATCGGTGATGACCTTCCAGATCTGGCGGCAATCAGAGCCGTGGGCTTTGGCGCTACTGTCCCCAACGCCCACCCGCTTCTTCTAGAGCAAGCAGATTGGTGCACAAGCCGTTTCGGCGGCAAAGGTGCGGCCCGGGAGTTTTGCGAAGCAATCTTAGAGGCACAAAACTTGTTAGATAACATTTACAACGAGTACCTTTAATGGTATTTGCCCGGCGCCAAGTTCGCCTCGCAATTGCACTGCTGCTGGTAATAGCAGTAGTAGTAAGCTGGTCTGTGTTTGACAATGGTCCCTCTAGATCTGCCAAGCCAAATCCAGATGAGGCGACTGATATCGACTTTTTCATTGTCGATGCTGACTTTAAGGCCTTCGATAGCGACGGCCAGCTAAGTCAAACTGCCACATCTCCCGAAGTAAAACACTTCAGACAAAGCCAGCAGAGCACAATGCTGACCCCTGAGATCATCAGCTTTCAAAACAGTCAGAAATCCGCGACCATTACGAGCCAAAGTGCAATCGTCGACGACAGCAGTGACACGGTCATATTCATCACTAAAGTATTAGTCACAAGTTTTAAAGATACTGCGGCTGATAGTTTTTTAAACACCCAAATTTTACACTACAACCGCAGCAGCAATAGTATCTTCAGTGAAGAACACGTTGAATTTACAGATATTTTAGGTAATATCACCACTGCTACTGGCCTATTTGCCGATATCCAGTTGAATACTCTAGAATTGAAAAATAACGTCAAAGGGAAATTTCATGCTCAATAAATTGCAGTCCAGTTCATTTTTGACCCTTGCCAGCACTTCTGTAAACAGCAAATTAAAACAAATTCTTCAGCTGACTCTGGTCCTGCTTGCCGCCTACACGGGTTCGGCTCTGGCACTTCCTGGGGACCGCCAGCAGCCCATAGATGTCGTCGCTGACAATGCGGTAATGAATGACAAAACAGGGATCACCGTACTAACCGGTAACGTTAAAATAGTTCAGGGAACTATGTTGATGACCGCCGATCGCCTGGAAATATTTCGCGACGCTAAAGGGGATATCAATAAAATGATAGGCACAGGTAAACCCGCCTATTTCACTCAGCAACAGCAGCCTGAGCAACCCTATTCAAAGGCGTGGGGCAAGCATATGCTGTACTCAGTCGCCAAGCAAACAGTGACCATCACTGGCAACGCCAGAGTCGAGCAACTGCAAGATAAGTTCACCGGTTCAACGGTCATTTACCACATGGACAAGGCGATAGTTAATGCAATCGGCGGCAAACAGCGCGTGAAGATGATCATCCAGCCAAAAGGCAACAAATAAGTTATGAAGTTATCGGCTAAAAGCCTCGCTAAATCCTATAAACGTCGCCCTGTTGTTCGCGACGTCAGCATTGAGATCAGCAGCGGTGAAGTCATTGGTTTACTGGGCCCAAACGGGGCGGGGAAAACCACCTGTTTTTACATGATTGTCGGTCTGGTTAACGCCGATCACGGAGAAGTAACTCTGGATGGGAAAAACCTGACCGCTATGGCAATGCATGAGCGTGCCAGAAGCGGCGTTGGCTATCTACCTCAAGAGCCATCAATCTTTCGTAAACTCAGCGTAGAGGATAATATCTTAGGCATTTTAGAAATGCGCAAAGATCTCGACCGCTCCCAGCAAAGATCTAAAATGGAATCCCTGTTAGAGGAATTCAATATCCAACATATCCGCAAAAACATGGGTATGAGCTTATCTGGAGGCGAGCGTCGCAGGGTTGAAATAGCCAGAGCACTAGCCACTGAGCCCAAGTTTATCCTGCTGGATGAGCCATTCGCCGGGGTAGATCCGATTTCCGTCAATGATATTAAGCAAACTATTTTGCATTTACAGTCAAAAGGTATAGGGATTTTAATTACCGACCACAATGTCAGAGAGACTTTAGATATTTGTGAAAAAGCCTATATTGTTAATGATGGTTTTATTTTGGCCTCCGGAACTCCCACCGAGATATTAAACAATGAGCAAGTAAAAAAGGCATATTTAGGCGATAAGTTTTCCCTGTAAATATTAACTGGCACATTGCATTCAAAGCATTTTAGAGTATCTTTATAGCTTATATGAAACAAACTTTAGAGTTAAAAATTGGGCAGCACTTGTCCATGACCCCACAATTGCAGCAGGCAATTCGCCTTCTGCAACTCTCATCCCTTGATCTGCAACAGGAAGTTCAAGAAGCTCTCGATAGCAACCCCCTATTAGATACCGCAGAAGACGAAACCCGCAGCGACAAAGCCACACAATCTTTAGATGACAAAGAGCGCGAGCAAATACAATCTGTCAATAGCCAAGGGACAGATTCTGCCCCTGCAGAGGGGGTCGTGCAAAATAGCGAAGCCGAATTAACGGCAACCGATGACACCGCCGAGCAATGGAATAACGATATTCCGGTGGAACTTGCCACAGACAGTAATTGGGATGACACTTTTCAGCACGGTCCCAGCACCAGTAATAGCCATAGCGACCCCAGCACTATGGAGTCCAACGACACTACTGAGGAAAGCTTACAGGACCATTTGAATTGGCAGTTAAACCTGACACCTATGACCCAGACCGATCAGGTGATTGCACAGAGCATCATTGATGGCATAGATAACGACGGTTACCTGCGGATAGAGCTAGATGAAATCTTTCAACAATTTCAATTCAGCGGCAATCTTGAACTGCAAGAAATTGAGCTGGATGAGATTGAAGTTGTTCTTAGGCGTATCCAACAGTTCGAACCGGCAGGTATCGCCGCCCGCGATCTGAGTGAGTGCCTGAGAATTCAACTGCGTCAGTTGCCTGCAGATACAGAGCATTTAGAAACTGCCAGTAAAATAGTTGATCAGTACATACAACTGCTGGGCAGTCACGATTATAAGACCTTGATGCGTAAAATGCGCTTATCTGAAAAGCAATTGCAGCAGAGTATCGCCCTGATTCTGACGCTCAATCCACAGCCCGGGGCCAGCATTACCCCCAATACCGCTGAGTACATTATCCCCGATGTCTTTGTAGAGAAAATAGAAGGCTACTGGCAAGTGAGACTCAACGGCGATAACAAGGTCAATTTGAAGATCAACAACACTTATGCAGGTCTGATAAAACGTGCGGATAATAGTGATGACAATAATTACTTAAAAAATCACCTGCAGGAAGCCCGCTGGTTGATTAAAAGCATCCAGAGCAGGTACGATACCTTATTAAAGGTATCTCAACAGATACTTGAGCGGCAACTGGATTTTTTTGAATTTGGTGAAATGGCCATGAAACCTATGGTTTTGCAGGACATCGCCGAGGTGGTAGAAATGCATGAATCAACAATATCCAGAGCCACCACACAAAAATACATGCATACTCCCAATGGCATATTTGAATTAAAATACTTTTTTTCCAGCCATGTAAGTACCAGTGATGGCGGCGCCGCCTCCTCTACTGCTATTCGGGCGCTGATAAAAAAGATTTTGACCACAGAAAACCCAGTGAAACCATTAAGTGATAACAAAATAGCTAAACTACTAGGAGACGAGGGAATAAACGTAGCTAGACGCACCATAGCAAAATACCGCGAATCTATGGGCATTGCTCCATCGAATGAGCGTAAACGTTTGCTGTAAAGTAGTATTCAATTAAAGATATAAAGGAGATTTTTATGCAAATCAACGTAACTGGACACCATGTAGATCTCACGGAACCACTGCACGAATATATACATTCAAAGATTGAAAGACTAGAGCGACATTTTGATAACATTACTAACGTACAAGTTACACTGAGTATAGAAAAAACCAGACACAAAGCAGAGGCAAATCTGCACTTATCAGGCAAAGAAATATTTGCCTCCGATGAGCAAGAGCATATGTATGCTGCCATAGACGGCCTATCTGACAAGCTGGATCGTCAGATAATTCGCCATAAAGAAAAACTCAAAAGCCACAAATAACGTAACTAAATACTATGCCTATAATTGATTTACTATCCTGCGACCTTGTCATTCACGATCTCAAGGCAGGGAGTAAAAAACGTACACTAGAACATATAAGCAACATCATCAGTGACTGCACCGATACCGCATCCCAAGATGCAATATTTAGCGGTTTAATCGAAAGAGAGAGACTAGGCAGTACGGGTATAGGTGAAGGCGTAGCTATACCCCACTGCCGCCTCGATGAGCTGGACAAAGCAGTGGGCTTGTTTATTAAATTATGCCAGCCTATTGATTTTGATGCCATCGACAGAGAACCTGTCGATCTGGTTTTTGCCTTGGTGGTTCCCGCCGACAGCTGCGACCAGCACTTAAATACACTGGCAGAATTGGCTGAGCTTTTTAGTGTTAAAGCCAACCGAGATACACTGCGTCAGTGCCAGGATAGCCAGAGCCTCTATAGACAACTCGTCAGCTTAAGTAACTAGCCACACAAATAGAATCGGTAAAGTAAACCACTGTTTACATGCTCTTTATTTTAAAGTTATAGTATTAAGAAATGCGAGGTGGATATTGTGAAACTGATTATCATCAGCGGTAGGTCTGGTTCCGGAAAAAGTACCGCTATTCAGGTGCTAGAAGATATAGGTTTTTACTGTATCGATAACTTACCCGCCGCCTTGCTCCCAGAGACCATCAATTATTTATTAAGCTCCTGTGATCAGGATTTAATTGCCCCCAGCACTGAGCAAACAGATCACTCGGCCCTTGCTAGCCACCCCGCAAGACATGACAAAATAGCGTTGTGTATTGATGCCAGAAACCCCTTCAGGCACCTGGAACAGCTACCGGGAATTATCTCTACTCTCAAGTCAGGTAAAGATAATTTTGAAATCGACTTTATCTATTTAGATGCCAGTGATGAAACCTTAATTAAGCGCTATAGCGCCACCAGGCGCCGTCACCCTATGGCGGACCAAGTGCAAGGGCTAAAGTCATCAATTGAATATGAGAATACCGTTCTTTCAGCGATTGCCGATTTAGCGTCAATGAGGGTAGATACCACGCATTTATCACTGTATCAATTGCGCGACGTGATTAAATTGCGAGTGGCCGAGCGCACCGAACAAAACCTATCTCTGCAATTTTTATCCTTTGGTTTTAAACATGGTGTACCTTTAGATGCAGACATTGTTTACGATTTACGTATCTTGCCCAACCCCTATTGGATAGCTGAGCTCAGATCTTTCAATGGCATGGAGCAACCGGTAATGAGCTTTCTGGAAAAACAGCCGCTGGTCACTGAAATGATTACAGACATTAAAACTTACATAGAAAAGTGGCTACCGCATTTTCGCACCAATAACCGCAGCTATATCACTATTGCACTGGGATGTACCGGGGGGCAACACAGATCGGTGTATATTGCAGAACAACTTACTGGCCATTTCCGCCCGCTTATGGATAATGTATCAGTCTATCACCGTGAAATAAAACGCTGATAGTTTAAACCTTGCAAATGATTATAGGATGTTAAGCATGCCTGCTGTAGATATTGAAATAATAAATAAATTGGGATTACATGCAAGGGCAGCCTCAAAACTTGTCTCAGTCACTAGCAAATTCTCCTGCGACATCACCATTGCAAAAGGCGATAAAGTCGTAGATGCGAAAAGTATTATGTCGGTGATGATGCTCGCTGCCAATAAAGGTACCTCCCTGATCATCAATACCCAAGGCGAGGACCAGTCCCAAGCCCTTGAAGCCATCACTCTATTGATCAATAACCGCTTTGATGAAGAGGAATAGTTGCTCAGGCTATTAAATTAAAGCCAATGCCAGGCTTAGTTATTGAGCTATAATTTTTACACCCATACTCATACCTGCCAGAGTTAAATTAAGCATGAATCAACAGCGAAGCTTTTCTGAACTAGACAGATTAACGCAAGCTTTGGATAGTGGTGCCTTTCAACAAATACGCTTTACTTTAAACAACACTCTGCAAGCAGTTGAAGTTGCCCAGCTGCTGGAAAAATCTCCTCCCAAAGAGCGCCGTATACTCTGGCAGCTGATTCATCGCGACAATGAGGGAGCGGTGCTGCAGCATCTCAGTGATGACATTCAGGCAGATATATTATCGCGTATGGACCACTCCCGGGTACTGGCGATTGCCGATTCACTGGATACCGATGATTTAGCTGACTTACTGCAACAGCTCCCCGATAAAGTGATGCGCGAGCTGCTGAAGGTAATGGACAAGCAGAACCGCGAGCGAGTTGAGCAAGTACTGTCTTTTCCTGAGGACACAGCCGGCGGTTTGATGAACACTGACACTGTCACTATCAGACCTGATATTAGTGTTGAAACAGTACTCAGATACATACGTCGCCACGATGAAATCCCGGAGATGACAGACAGCCTATTTGTTATCAGCAGACGCAAGCAGTCCTACATAGGAATCTTGCCACTGACTAAACTATTGGTCAGCAACCCCGATATGACTGTACGGGAAATCATGATCACCGACATCGAGCCGATTGCGGCGAGTATGCCTGATCATGAAGTCGCATTATTATTTGAACAACATGATTTAGTTTCGGCGCCTGTGGTAGACTCCAGCGGAAAATTGTTAGGCCGTATCACTATCGATGATGTCGTCGATGTCATTCGTGAAGATGCCGATCACTCGCTGATGAGTATGGCGGGATTAGATGACGATGAAGATACCTTTGCCCCCGTCTGGAAGACCAGCAAAAGAAGAGCAGTATGGCTTGGAATAAACCTAATGACCGCCTTTATTGCATCGGCGGTGATCGGGATATTTCAAGATACCATTGACAAAGTGGTCGCCCTTGCCGTGTTGATGCCGATAGTGGCCTCTATGGGCGGGATTGCCGGTAGCCAAACGCTCACCCTGATTATCAGAGCACAGGCCCTGGATCAAGTAGAAAAGGCCAATGCCGCCTGGTTAGTGCGCCGCGAATTGATGGTTGGCGCGCTCAATGGATTACTTTGGTCTGTTGTGGTCGCCGGGGTCGCAGTTCTATGGTTTGAAGATTATACTATAGGTCTGATCATTGGCCTGGCAATCATAATCAATTTAATAGTGGGTACTTGTTCAGGGTCACTATTACCTATACTGCTAAAAGCGAAAGGGATTGACCCGGCCCTCGCCGGTGGAGTTGTTTTAACTACGATCACAGACGTGATAGGATTCCTGGCATTTTTAGGCCTGGCTACATATTTTTACGGATAAACAAATGACAAACGACAAATTCGATACAATAGAAGACGAAGATGATGATTGGATAAGCCGATCATCACTAAAACGAGATGCAGAGGCACTGCAAATATTAGGTGCCAGGCTGATCGATCTCAAGCCAGCTCAGCTGGATAAAATTGTCATGGACGAAGCCCTGCGTCTGGCCGTTGACGAGGGCAAGCGCCTCAAGCCTAGAAGTGGAGCGATGAAGCGCCATCATCAATACATAGGCAAGCTGATGCGCTTTGAAGATGCCGAAGAGATTGAGCTGGGAATAAACGGTTGTGATATGGCACATGATGAATACAACAAAGTATTTCATCGCCTCGAGCGCTGGCGCGACAGATTGCTAAACAACGACGAGGGGATGCTGGAAGTTATTTTGAATGAATATCCACAGACTGATATTCAATACCTCAGACAGCTAATCCGCAATACCCAAAAAGAGATTGCTGCTGCTAAGCCCCCTCTTACAGCGAAAAAACTCTTTAAATACCTAAGAGAGCTAGAGGGCTGTTAAGCAGCCTTGCTAATCTGGGGGAGCATCTATCTTCCCCTATTTCTACTCAAAGCTGCTCAATGGCAACTGCTGCAGAGCATTAACTCCTCTTGTTGTTCAGTTCAATTCGGGCCATCAAATCATTAATCATTCTCGTAGCCCCGGCTTGGATTATTTTTTGCCATTAGTTGGCCTTATATTCGGCTCTAACCAAGAACCAGACACTTGGTAGCGTAACGCCGTTAGCTTAGCCAGTTTCTTACCCAATAATTTATCGATGATAAAGGCGATGCCAGCAACTTGTGGAGTCGCTAATAGCAGCGCGGCGATAGGCGCATTACTGGTCAGCGGAATAGCGACCAGCATTTTTTGTTGCAGCGTCTGGTCGGTGAAATTAATAGTCCCCGACATTTCTACATTGGCTGAGCTGCCTTTTAACTTCAAGGGCTCACGACTGGTCGCCAGGCCATTTTGCAAATGGTAGTTGGCAGTGACTGTATCGAAGGCGACACCTGACTCAAGCAAGTCAGAGAAGTCTAATTTTAGCCTCTTTATCACTGTGTTTAAATTGAGAATACCAAAGATACGCAAGAAATTTGCCGAGGTTCCCGCCTCAATGATCCGCCCTTGGCTGAGTTTGAAACTCATTGTTCCACTGAGGTTTTTCTGCTCGATATCCCAGGGATAACCTGGCCATGAGAGCTGCGTCTGCAGGTTACCGGTCTTAGTCTCTAACACTCTATCAAACCCCAACTGCTTCAATACCGCGCCAAAGTCACCGCCGTCTGCTTGCAAGCTTAAATGAGTGGTAATATTTTTTTGCAATTCATCCCAACGCATTTCCGCACTGATCTTAGTATTTGCTATGCCTCCCTGGAGAGATTTAATCGTATAGCCACGTTTGCTCGGGGCGAGCACAGCACTCCAGCGCCCGATATCCAAGGTATTGAGCAGAAACTTGTCGATGCTCAGCTTAACATTGGGCCAAGCTCTGGTATTAATAGAAGCGCGAGGGCTATTGCTAATGGGCGAACTTTTGCCCGCCTGCTCAGACGAAGATTTTAAAACCAGCTTATCCAGTTTGAGTACGATCGGCTGCCTGGAATTATCGGCTATCAATGCAGTTCCAGAGGCAACGTCTGTATTGAAGTTTACCCGCCAAAAGCCGGGGGCTCGCTTAATGTTTACTCTGCCAGTATTGAGCGCACGGCCCATTAAAGTGACGTTGCTCAACTGTAGATCTATATCTTTGAGCTGTGATTTCAAAGGTACTGTAGCAGGCGAGGTGACTAGCGTTTTTCCTGGCAGCGGCTCATCGGCATTGTTTTTACTCAAGGCTAATAATTTATCCAGGTTAACCCCAACCAAGCGGCCGCCAAGATATATTCCGGGTTTAGCGGGCAATGTAGGCCTGGCCCCGCCAAAAATAATTCGGCTTCTATTCTTTGTAGCTAATATGCTAGTTGTTTCGCTAGCAGCCCCCTCTGTTGTGCCCAAACGGGTAATACCACGAATCTTATCTGCGTAGTTATAGCGCCAAAGTACCCCTTTATCTGAAGTATTACTCAGCACCTGCAGTTTGCTGGCTTGTTTTTTACTTTTACCCCAGGGGGCTGGTAGATCTATTCCGACACCGAGCAGATCGGAGTTCACCAGTAACTGGTTACAGCTGGGCTGGCCGGTGCACCAATCGAGTCTGGCATCAAAAGTACCCGTACCGGAGAGCTGGTCAGGTAGGTCTGTTTTTAACCACTTTTGCAGTTCAGAAACGTCGATAGCGGCACTTAATGCAACACTGGTTTTCAGCGCTTTGCCTTCGGCTTTAGAGACTATAGAGACTTTGCCCGGGTGACCAAAAACCGACAAGGCCATCGCATTACTTTGCAGGCCAGTTGCTAAATCATAGGCCAATTTACCCTTTATCTTGGTAAAGTTAAGATTGTATTGACTGTCGCTTAACTTGCCATTTTTGATGGTGCTGGCGAGCTTTAGAGAAAATCCTTTCGCTGGCTCTTTGGGGTCAGCCCGCTGAGTTTTATTAATCTTAAGCGGCACTACTAAATCCAGTGCCGTGATATGCTCCCCAGCTAACTTCCAGGATTTTAATATTTGAGGTAGCACTGCGTTGGCCGGCTTTTGCTGGAGCTTTTGCTGCAGATTATCAATCCTTCCCGAGACTATTGCCGAGACATTGACGGCGGTCTCGGTGAGAGACTTAGTGACAGATAAACGGCTCACTTGATTACTGGCAAAGCTGCCATGGTCAGAGAGCACTTGCAAGTTGCCCTCGCGCACTGCTATGTGCAAATCAGTGGCATCATAATTTGGCCAGCTCTGGTTAAAATTAACCTTTGCATCGGCTAACTGAAAATACATTTGCACACTGGGTGCCTGCTGTCGCGGCAGGTCTTTTTTAATACCAGTACGCAGCACAAAACCCGCCTCTTGTAACCGTCCGCTAAGTGCAGCACTTTCTATCCATGTTGTCAGGGACTCACCGACTAACTTGCCGGGGAGATAGCTAAGCGCATCTTTAACATGGGTCTCTTTTAGACCTATCAACAAGGTCAACTCAGCCTGTTGCTGCTTATCAAAGGGCACTACCACACTAAAGCGACCATTTGCCTGCATTTTATCCCGACTCAAGGACAGCAATTCAGAATTAACCAACAGCTCCACTGGCTGCTCTTGGGCATAGTTAATCTGCCAGGCAACCCGTCCTCTCGCCTCTGGGTAATGCCACCCACGAGAGTAAATAGTCGGAAATTGTAAATTCAGATCAGTGCTGTTTAAGTCAATATGCCCACGCTTTGCACTCATTTGCATCCTGCCGCTGACACCACTTATCGCAGGCACTCCTTTATAGGCCTCTGCGGACACCCTATTGAGGTCGGCCGATATCGAAAAATCAGCCAGCTTTGAGTTACTCCAGTCAACATTTAAATTTTGCACACGGCCGCGTAAATGTAGTTTTTCAACAAATTCTTTAAGCTTATCCTCAAGCAGCGGCTGAGCCGTGACAATGCTGCTAAGTTGCTCTAGGTCGATCTGGGACACTGCCACTTGCGATAAATAATTTTCTTTTCCATGAACATAAGTAACACTGGCCCGTGGAACTTCTAACTGAGCATCAGCTGCTGCTAGACTGATATTTGTCAACTGTAATTTATGCTCCCCAGCGTCGGAATTAAGGGAGAACTGCAGTTGGCTATTATCCAATTTAGGCAAAGAGCTATCGTTAAATGCCAATTCAGCAATCGCTATGTTGCCTCTGACATCTGAAACAGCACCGTTTTGCAACTTGCCCCACACTTGTGCATCTAAAGAGAGTTTGTCTATATCCAGGCCGAGCTTAATCAAATTAAGCTCCAGCAGCTGTTGAGAAAGATTTTGAAATTTTGCATAGGCTAAAAACGGCGTTTCAGCAATATTATCTGCCAGCTGTTCAGCCTGTAGCGCAAATTTTACTTTAGATTTCTCGCCATAGTGAATCAACTTAGCCTCGCCGCTGATTTGATGCATCAAGTCTGTATTTTGCATCAAAAATTGCACTGGGCCAACACGTCTTGTCGGGCGACTTTCAGGGGCAAGCACAAAGCTGGCATCGGTAAATTCAATCAGCGACTGGCTGGAAAAAATCGCCAGTAACTTGTTTAACGCTACCTGCTGCGCGGTTTTGATAGTGGCATCTACCGGCACTGAACTACTATCTGCTGCCTGCTGTGAAAAAACTGTCAGCCATCGCCCCTGCACTTGCTCTATATTTACGCTAAGCTGATTCACCGATAGCTGCTTAAAAATGGGTGCTAAATATTTAACACTCAAACCAATATCAAGCTCGCCCTGTAACTGCGAAATCGCCAGTGATCGGTTCATAAAGCGGCTATCGGTAACGCTAAAATCGGTTATTTTAAACTGAGGATTGGCATTCACCCACAGCGCTTCAATGCTGCCAATGGTGACCTGAGCCTGTAATTTATTAGATAAATACTCCGCCAGTTCCTGTTTGTACAGGTTTGCTTTAGGCAGTGCCATGCGCACGGTTATCACACCACTGGCAACTATCACCAGCAGTGCGATCACAATTATCAAAACCCAATGACTTGTTCTTTTAATCATTTGCTAACCAAACACATTGCATAAAGGAGCTGGATTCCCAAGTTTATCTTAGCACTACATCAAAATGCTCGGGGCCATAATGGCTGTCCGCGGTAAATTGGATCCCTTTACTGATAAAAGTTTCCAATTCCGCCAAATGATTTGACGCTTCATCGGTAACGTATTCAACCACAGTTGCGGAGGCGAGCACCAAATAAGATTCTGTATCATAGGCGCGATGCTGTCTTAGAATTTCTCTGAATATTTCGTAGCAAACTGTTTCGGGGGTTTTAACAAAGCCTCGACTGGCACACTGTTCGCAGGGCTCGCACAATATATGTTCAAGGCTCTCGCGAGTCCTTTTACGGGTCATTTCCACCAGACCTAGCTGGGAGACACCCATCACCTTACATTTTGCGTGATCTTTTTCTAAGACTCTCTCCAGTGCTCGTAAGACTTGGCGCTGGTGATCTTGCAGCTCCATGTCAATAAAGTCGATAATGATGATGCCACCTAAATTCCTCAGTCTCAACTGCCGACCAATTGAGGTAGCCGCCTCTAAATTGGTTTTAAAGATAGTCTCTTCCAAGTTTCGATGACCGACGAAGCCTCCGGTATTAACATCTACGGTTGTCATTGCTTCCGTTTGATCAATAATCAAATAACCACCAGATTTGAGATCAATTTTTCGCCCAAGCGCTCGCTGCATTTCCTCCTCGACATTGTATAAATCAAAGATTGGGCGCTCCCCCGGGTAGTATTCAAGACGACCCAGGAGTTCCGGGACTAAGGCCCGGGTGAAATCTTCAGCTTTATTAAAAGTCTCTCTGGAATCTATACGGATTCTCTCAATACCGCCGTGTGCCATATCTCTCAGTGCACGAATGTTTAAGGGTAAATCTTCGTAGACAACAGCCGGGGCAGATACTTTTTTAATTTCCTTATCGATGCTGTTCCAGAGACGTTTCAAAAACCTTATATCAGATTTCAACTCTACTTCACTGGCCCCTTCAGCCACTGTGCGCAGAATGTAACCACCGATTGCAATATCATCTTCTTCCAGAGTACTAATCAAAGTACTGCGTAGCCGCTCGCGTTCAGCGGGGTCTTCTATGCGCTGCGATACCCCGACGTGACTATTATTATGCATATAAACTAAATATCGGGAGGGTATTGAGATATGGGTGGTGAGCCTTGCGCCTTTGGTCCCTAGAGGATCTTTTGTGACTTGGACCAGTAGCGACTGTCCTTCTTTTAATATATGGGCAATTGAGTTGCGATTTTTCTCATCAATAGATAAATCTTTGCAGATTACTTCATCGACATGAATGAAGGCCGCCTTCGCTAAACCTATTTCCACAAATGCCGCCTGCATCCCCGGCAACACCCTTACCACTTTACCTTTGTAGATATTGCCGACTATCCCGCGCTTGCTGGTGCGTTCGACATAAATTTCTTGGGGCATGCCATTTTCGATGATGGCGACCCGGGTCTCCATCGGAGTAAAGTTGATCAGTATTTCTTCGCCAATAGTGGTTGCCACAGTTACTTCCCTTTTCTATGCGGTGCAGCATAAATGAACTCTAGTACTGCACAAATCACTTAAAATTTCCAGATTGGTATTTCAAACTCCGACAACAGCTCCGCCGTTTCCACAACAGGTAAACCGACTATCGCAGAGTAACTCCCTCGTATTTGTCTGACAAAACGAGCCCCTATCCCTTGAATTGCATAACTTCCTGCTTTATCTGCCGGCTCGCCAGTCGACCAGTAACGACGGCACATTTGTTCATTCAATTGGCAGAACTCAACGTCGGAGCAAACCACTACTTGTCGAAGTTTATCCCGGTTAAGTACCGCCACAGCCGTCATAACCTTATGCCAATTGCCGGACAATGACATTAGCATATCCACAGCTTGTTGTTCTGACTTAGGTTTACCTAATATCTGGCCGTCGATAACAACACTGGTATCAGATCCCAAAACAGTGACCTGTTCAGAGGACATCGACAACACCCGCTGGCACTTTTCTCGCGCCAGGCGCTGCACATAGTCCACCGCCAATTCACCAGCGTTTACTCGCTCGTCAATATCCGCACTTTGAACGCTGAAACTGACCCCTAAATCGGCCAGGATCTGCCTTCTTCTGGGTGAAGCTGAGGCTAATACTAAGACATTATCTATGGGTGGATGATAGTTCATGAGATTTTAAAGGTCCGCCGAATTCCACGTAACAAAACAAATACCCAGGGCCATAACAAGGCACTAACTACCGCGGGTATCAGAAAGTGCAAATCATCCGCCTTGGTCCCCGCCAGTGCTTGCAGCCAGTAAAAAATCAGCTGATTGAGCACAATTAAGGCAAAAATCACAAAAGCTTGCTGCCACAATGGGAACATACGCAACCTCTTATGCATCAGCAAAGTACCATAAGCTATGATAGTCAGTGCTATGGCGTTAATCCCCAACACCGAACCTTTAAGCACATCTAACAAGAGACCAATTATCCAGGCAGAACCCACTCCGAAGCGCTGTGGTAGTGCCATGATCCAATAGATGACAAACATCGCCACAAACTCGGGACGCCACCACTCCATTATTCTCGGCAGTGGAATTTGTGACAGCATTAACGCCACTATGAAAGTTCCTAAAATAATCATCAGTCCGCCGGAACTGTGTTGATTCATGATCGGCATCCGCCCTGCAAGTAACACATTATCAATTGTCACCAGCCGCGGCGCCATTTTCTGCGGGCTGCTGTGTTCCAGTGGATTGCTCTGATGCGGAATTACCGACCATTAAAACATAGCGACTGTTATCCAGCCTGGCTGCAGGTTTGGCTTTCACAATCATAAACTTACGGCTCGGATCACGCTTTACTGAAACGATTTTCGCCAGCGGGTATCCATAGGGAAAACGCCCGCCTAAAGCCGATGTGACTAACAAGTCTCCGACTCTGATATCTGCGTTATCTGTGACGTGGGTGATATCTAACTCACCGTGACTGCCTTTACCTAAAGCAATCGCCCGCATCCCATTGCGTACCACTTCTACTGGCAGAGCATGGCGCCCATCAGTGACCAGCATGGTACGGTTAGTATAAAGAGCCACTTCAACCACTTGGCCCATCACCCCGCCTGCATCCAGCACTGGCTGGCCGACAAAAACACCATCTTCGCTGCCTTTGTCTAAAATTATCTGATGCTGAAAGGGATCTGGATTGACACCAATTAATTCAGCCAACTGCACTTGGTCATCAACTCTGGCACTGGCATTAAGCAAGTCACGCAGGCGTACATTTTCCGCACGCAGCATCATCATCTGCTGAACTTTTTTTTCCAATTGGATAGAGTTTGAACGCAACTGATTATTGTCTTTGATCAATGCCGTCCGATCGACCAGCACCGTTGAAATATCATCGGCCACTCCCGTTGGAATATCCACTAACCATTGTACTGGGGTTAAAATAATCGAAATTGCCGAGCGAATGTTACGGGTAGAATCCCCTCGCAGATCAGCGATCACTAAGCTCAAGGCGCCAAGTATTAACAAAAAGAAGCTGAGGCGGGGTAATCCGCCCCGAAAGATAGGTTTCAAATAAACCTCCGGCTGCCGCGAAGGTTTAATGAGCGGCCAGCAGCCGCTCCTTGCAACAGGTTCAACACAAAAAATGAGCCCTAATTACTGAACTGCGGGTTAGTCGTAGGAAAGAAGCTCAAAAGCCTGCTTATCAATAAGCTCTAACGCGCGCCCGCCGCCTCTGGCAACACAAGTTAACGGATCTTCCGCTAGGATAACTGGCAGGCCAGTCTCTTCACTGATCAAACTATCAATGTTACGTAACATTGAACCACCGCCGGTTAATACAATACCGCGCTCGGCTATGTCTGACGCCAGCTCTGGAGGGCATTGTTCCAACGCACTTTTCACAGCCTGTACTATCGAAGAAAGAGGCTCTTGCAACGCCTCTAGGATCTCATGACTGTTCAATGTAAAGCTACGTGGAATCCCCTCGGCCAAATTGCGACCGCGAACATCAATTTCCAGTACTTCACTGCCTTGATATGCGGTACCAATTTCTTGTTTGATCCGTTCAGCAGTGGCGTCGCCGATCAAACTACCGTAGTTGCGGCGCACGTAAGTAACGATCGCCTCATCAAATCTGTCCCCACCGACGCGCACTGAATCAGCGTAGACAATACCGTTCAAAGAAATAACCGCAATTTCGGTGGTACCACCACCAATATCCACCACCATGGAACCGTTGGGTTCATCGACCGGCAAACCAGCACCAATAGCTGCAGCCATAGGCTCTTCTATCAAATGTACTTGCCTGGCACCGGCTCCCATTGCCGATTCTTTAATCGCCCGTCGCTCTACTTGAGTCGATTTGCAAGGAACGCAAACCAACACCCGTGGAGAGGGAGTAAATATCGTATTATCGTGTACTTTACTGATAAAGTACTGCAACATTTTCTCTGTGACGTGGAAGTCGGCAATAACGCCGTCCTTCATTGGACGAATCGCGGTGATGTTACCGGGGGTACGGCCCAGCATACGTTTTGCATCGGCCCCGACTGCAGCAACGGTTTTCTGGTTACCGTTTTGACGAATAGCAACAACAGATGGCTCGTTGAGTACTATTCCTTTGTTACGAACAAATATGAGTGTATTGGCCGTTCCTAGATCTATTGATAGATCGCTAGAAAAGAGGCCTCGAATTTTCTTGAACATTGTGATTGGAAACCCCGAATATAAAGGCAAATACGTCGAATTTTAAAGACAGCAACTTTAGCAACCGATGACAATTAGAGCAAGAAACAATTAGTCAATTCTGCATTTCTTTGGTAAATTTAGCCCCTTATTTGCTTCGTCCAACCTCGATGTTGTATCAATTTTCAAATTAATCGCGAAGGGCATTGGTTTAACAGCGTTTTTTATTTATGCTCGCCTTTTTTCTGCAGCAGAATTAAAAAGCTACGCATAGCAAAACGCTCACTCAAAAGCAGCCTTACTATCTCGATGCAACACCCTGGTTTTAATTACAGAGACTTTATTCCATGGCACTAGACAGACAAGATGTTGAAAAGATCGCCCATTTGGCGCGTATCAACATTAATCAAGAAGATATCAACGAGTACTTGGGCAACCTCACCAGTATCCTGGATTTAGTAGACCAAATGCAACGTGTGGACACTCAAAATATCGAACCACTCTCACACCCCTTAGACGCCATCCAACGTTTAAGAGCGGACAACATTACTGAGAGCAACCAGCGCGAGCAACTGCAACAAGTGGCACCAGCGGTTGAAGAAGGTCTATTTTTAGTCCCTAAAGTCATAGATTAATCGCCAACAGGATTTAACAAATGTTTAGCAAAACTATTGCTCAGTTAGCCATCGGCCTAAATAAAGGCGAATTCAGCAGCTGCGAAATCACTCAGAGCTACCTTGATCGGATATCCGCTCAAGACGGCAAATACAATAGCTATATCACAGTGACACCAGAGCAGGCGATGGCACAAGCCAAAGCCGCCGACGCTGTCATTAGCGCGGGTAATGCCAGCATCATGACAGGCATCCCTATCGCCCATAAAGATATTTTTTGCACTAAAGGCACCCGTACTAGCGCCGGCTCTAAAATGCTCGATAATTTTATAGCCCCCTATGATGCAACACTGATCGAGAAATTCAATGCGGTCAACAGCGTCAGCTTAGGCAAAACCAATATGGACGAGTTCGCTATGGGCTCATCCAACGAGAACAGCTATTACGGCGCAGTCACCAACCCCTGGGGCGAAAACCGGGTACCAGGCGGATCCTCAGGCGGCTCAGCTGCCGCCGTAGCCGCTCAACTAGCACCCGCTGCCACCGGCACTGATACCGGTGGATCCATCCGCCAGCCCTGCGCCCTGACAAACCTATCTGGCATCAAGCCAACTTATGGCCGCGTCTCTAGATTCGGCATGATAGCTTTTGCCTCCTCGCTCGATCAGGCGGGGCCTATCGCCAAAACTGCTGAAGATGCCGCCATTTTACTAAACGTCATGGCCGGATTTGACCACAAAGACTCAACCAGCGCCGACAAACCAGTCAGCGACTACTGTGCCAGCCTAAACCAGCCATTGGCAGGTTTAAAAATTGGCTTACCTAAAGAATTTTTCAGCGAAGATTTAAATCCACAGGTAGCGGCGCAAATTCAAGCGGCGGTGAAAGAATACCAGGCTCTAGGTGCGCAGATCAAAGAGATCAGCCTACCTAACACCGCACTGTCGATACCCGCCTACTACATCATCGCCCCCGCAGAGGCCTCCTCGAACCTATCGCGCTTTGACGGCGTCCGGTACGGGCACCGCTGTGAATCGCCAGTAGACCTAGAAGACATGTACAAACGCAGCCGCGGCGAAGGCTTTGGATCGGAAGTCAAACGCAGAATACTGGTGGGAACTTACGCTTTGTCCGAGGGATTTTACGATGCCTACTACAAAAAAGCCCAACAGATTCGCCGCCTGATCCAGCAAGATTACATCAAGGCACTTAAAGAAGTAGATGTCATTATGGGCCCTACCACGCCACAACCCGCCTTTAAAATCGGCGAAAAGACCTCCGACCCGGTTGAGATGTATATGGAAGACATCTATACATTATCACTCAACCTCGCTGGCCTCCCAGGCATGTCCATCCCCTGCGGAATGGTAGACGGTCTACCGGTAGGACTGCAGATAATAGGCAATTACTTTGCCGAGGAACGTCTTTTAAATGTCGCACACATGTTCCAGCAAGCGACCGATTGGCACAAAAACACAGCCCCTGGCTTATAAGGAGTAGATTATGGAATGGGAAGCTGTTATTGGCTTGGAAATCCACGCCCAACTTGCAACTACAACAAAGATTTTTTCTGGCGCCAGCACCGCTTTTGGTGCCCAGGCAAACACCCAGGCCTGCGGCATTGATTTAGCCCTGCCGGGCACACTGCCGGTCTTTAATACTAAAGCTCTAGAAATGGCGGTCATGTTTGGCACCGCCATCGACGCCGAAATCAGCAAGACTTCTGTTTTCGACCGCAAGAACTACTTTTATCCGGACTCGCCAAAAGGCTATCAGACCAGCCAGCTGTTTTATCCGATCGTCGGCCTGGGCTCCCTTGAAATAGAGCTTAGCGACGGCAGCACCAAGCAAATAGGCGTAACTCGTGCTCATTTAGAAGAGGACGCGGGTAAATCATTACACGACAAATTCCCCAGCATGACGGGCATTGACCTAAACAGAGCCGGCACACCCTTACTGGAAATAGTCTCTGAACCCGATATGCGCAGCGCCGAAGAAGCAATCGCCTACGCCAAGAAAATCCACTCCATAGTCTCCTGTATTGGCATCTGCGATGGCAATATGGCAGAGGGATCTTTTCGCGTCGACTGTAACGTCTCGGTTCGCCATAAAGGAGATGATAAACTTGGCAATCGCACCGAAACCAAAAACATCAACTCTTTCCGCTTTATTGAAAAAGCCATTAAAGGCGAGATAATCCGCCAGATTGAAATCCTCGAAGACGGCGGCCACATTCCTCAGGAAACCCGCCTTTACGATGCGGAAAAAGACCAGACTCGCACTATGCGGAGCAAGGAAGAAGCGAACGATTATCGATACTTCCCCTGCCCTGACCTACTGCCTATTGTCATTGAAGATGACTACATAGACGCCATTCGCAGCAAACTCCCCGAGCTGCCAGACGCCAAAAAACAACGTTTTATTGACCAGTACCAACTGAACAAAAAAGACGCCGGCGTCATCAGCAGCAGCACCGCTCAAGCCGACTATTTTGAAATTGTCGCCAAGGGCATTAAAGACGCAAAACTTGCCGCTAACTGGCTGCTGGGAGAGGTAGCTAAAACACTTAATCAAAATGACCTGCAGATCTCCGAGTCCCCGGTAGATGCCGATGCTCTGGCCGCTTTGCTGATCCGCATAAAAGACAATACTATTTCTGTCAATGCAGCCAAGCAAGTATTTGAAGCTATGTGGAATCGCCAGGGAAGTGCCGATCAAATCATTGCCGACAAAGGCTTAAAGCAAGAAACGGACAGCGGCGCAATCGAAAAAATTGTTAGAGATGTGATTGCCAGCAGCGACAAACAAGTTCAACAGTACATTGCTGCTGAACCTGATAAACGTGGCAAAATGCTGGGATTTTTCATGGGACAAATAATGAAAGCATCCAAAGGCAAAGCAAACCCGGGACAAGTTCAGGGACTGCTAAAACCGATATTAGACAGCATGTGTGACTAACAACCAAGCGCTACCGGAGCCAGTCTTCGGTAGCCTCTTTAACAAGCATAGAATCTAACTGCTTAGCGTCATTAGAATAGCGGACAAGCACTCACTTGGGACGAATATTCTTCTCTATCGTCTCCAGGTAATGTCCGAGTAAGATTTGCTTAAAGACTCAATAGCCGCACCATCATTAACAGAGCGCATAACCACTCACTTGGGACGAATATTCTGCTCTATAGTCTCCAGGTAATGTCCGAGTAAGATTTGCTTAAAGACTCAATAGCCGCACCATCATTATCAGAGCGCACAATCATTCACTTGGGACAAATATTCTTCTCTATTGCCCCCGGTGATACCCGAGTAAGGCTTGCTTAAAGACTCAATAGCCGCAACATTATTAACAGAGCGCATAATCACTCACTTGGGACGAATATTCTTCTCTATAGTCTCCAGGTAATGGCCGAGTAAGATTTGCTTAAAGACTCAATAGCCGCACCATCATTAACAGAGCGCATAACCACTCACTTGGGACGAATATTCTTCTCTATAGTCTCCAGGTAATGGCCGAGCAAGATTTGCTTGGAGCGCACCATCAGAGCACTGGTATCAACGCAAGCGTGCACAGAGCCATCATCTTTTAGGGCCAACACTTGCTGCTCTTGCATCGCCTTAATAAAACTGCCAATACTTTTAGGATCAATATATTCTGGGGAGTGGAAGCCAAATTCGGTGTGCAGCAAAGAAGCCAGACGCACCGTCTCGTCAACAAGATCTGTAACTGCCAAATCCTGATATTCTTGCAACAATCTAAAGACAATAAAGTAGCGCAGCAAATAGGGCTCTACCGTCTGCATTAGAGCCACCGAAACAGCGGTGTTGCGAACTTGTAGACATTTTTTATCCTCAATCACCAATTGTTGTGAAATCAATAATTCCCTTATTTCCCGGAGCGCCTTAGTGATCTGCGCACCCTGCCAAGGCCAGTACAATTCTTTTGCCAGATACGGGTAAACTCCTTTAATCAATTTGGGAATAGTCTGCAGTAAAGGTTTAGGGTAACGCTTGGCCACCAGCAAATACAAACCTACCAACAGTGTTAAATGATGAATCTGATTGCGATAGAAAGTCATTTCACAGGCCTGCTCGGCATTCAAATAGACATCTGCACTGCTAACCGACAACTGACCGCGAGCTTGCGCCATATCGATCCAATTACCAACACTGCCCTTGGCAATCCCCGCCGGTGCGTTCGGCATTTTAACCAGCACTGAAGACAGGTGATTAACCCGCTCTATCAATTGCTCTCTGGTCATTCGCAACCGACGCTGAGCCAATAAAACTGTCGCCAACAAGGCTGTTTCATTAACATAACAGGCGCCATTAATACCCTGCATTACCTGCTCAGCCAAAAGACTACTGCTAGCTTTGGGATCATCAAATTTAGAGAAGCGATCATTGATGACAATTGGCTGGGCATAACTAATGACTGCATCACCAAACTGACCTTTAAACAGCTTTAAACTCTGCAGCAGCCCGGAAAGAGACTCAGGGGTCTTCTGCCCATTTTCCAACTGCTGCGCATAAGTTCGCGATTCAACAAGCTTGTCATAGCTAATCCATACCGGCACTATCGCGATAGGCTTAGTATTCTCCTGTAGAGAAGCCTCCAGAGTCATCGCCAACACTCCGCTTTTTGCGGACAGTAGGCGACCCGTTCTCGAACGCGCCCCCTCAATAAAATACTCAAGCGCATGACCACTAGTATGCAGCTGTTTAATGTAGTTTTTAAACAGCGATCCATACAGCGGGTCGTCATAGAAAGAGCGACGCATAAATACCGCCCCCCCCAACTTAAGCGCCCTACCCAAAACAGGGACGTTCAAATTATCTCCGGCGACCACGTGCGGAATCATCAACCCTTGATTATGCAAGCTCCAGGACAAGATAACATAGTCCATGTGACTGCGATGACAGGGCAGAAACACAACCTGGTAGTCTTTAGCTATCTCCCGGACAGCATCTACTCCCTGCACTTTTACCTGTCGATAGGTACGTCTAAAAAACCAACCCAGCACACTGCTGAACAATCGCACGAAACTAGGGCTCAGGTTAGTCGCAATACCACTTAGTAGCTGGCGCGCATGTTTTTCACTCTGGGCAAAGCTTAACTGCTGCTGCTCGCTGTGCGCATCGATAGCATTGCGAATCTCTTTTTGATTGATAATTTTCTCTAGAGTGCTCTTTCTACCTAATAGATCGGGACCAAATGTCGCCACCCTTCTCTGATCGAAATGCCGCTGCAGCCTCTTAACAATTTTAGTAGCTCCTGCGCCTGAAGGCTGAAGTGCGTCCTCTTGTATCAAGGCCTTTAACGACAGCGGAGACTCTAATTGCAGTAAGGTTCTTCGACCATTAATCAACAAGTGCAACAACCGACTCCACCAGCCCTTTGGCCCCCAGCGCTCCGAAAACACAATACGCCACCAGGAGGACTGTCGATTTGGAAAATGCCCGTGATAAATGGTCACTGGGACAATTTTTACATCAATGTTTTGCTCGGAAAACTCCAATTTTTCGATCAGCGATTCGAGTCGGTAGATCAATGCTTTCTCAACTTTGGGGTCCGCCGACAGCAGGCAGCGATGAGCAACCTTTGCGCCCTTCTCGCGCAGCGACAAATCCAACAAGGCCAAGTGCTCAGAACGCGAAGTCTCTAGGATATAGATAACTTCTGTACTAATACGCAGCTGCTCATCACCTAAAATTTTGGCACTGACAAACAACTTATTGAGGAGCTTCCCGATCAAACCCATAAATCCATTATCACCTAGAGTTAATATTTGTACTTAGATACGCAGAACGCTGGCAACGCAATCGTCACTACCTACCGCAAGAAATTTTCAGGAGTGTACTGTCTGCAAAATCAATACAGGCTACCAACCTGCCTGACTCAGAGGACACATCAAAATTGACCACATTAATGGTCACTCAGTAATGCGGCGGTGGCGGCTCAATTGATTCGATACTGCCGCCTTCTCCAGAGCCTTCCAGGTTGAGCTTATGGTTGAGCATTGCCACCACCCGAGCCAAATCCATTAACACTTTATCTTGTTTAGCGACGACATCGTTTAACTGATCAATCATTTCCTCTTGGAAGGCAACCCTAGACTCTAACTCGCTTATTCTCTTTTCCATCTCACACCTGTAAATCTATTTTTTGACAATTTTAACTCTGCTATTTTTAATTAGCACTCTCAATTGACCGCCGGAAAACCATGTCAAAAGAGCAGGCGACAAAACCCGATACGACTTTGTAATACAGAGAGCTTTGAGACCCAAGTATCGAATACCGACGCCCTAGTTAGCGCGCGAAAATCGATAACAACCAAATTGACCTACACTGAACGCCCCTAAGGGCGAACAAGGATATCTGCACCCATCGACAAGGTAAATATATATTCGAACATAAACCAAAATAGACACAAACGGTAATGAATATCATTTTTATCTGCATGAATATATTAAGGTATTTTAAAAAATTAACTGCTAGTTTCCAGGCAAATAAATCACTTTTCACGAAACCACACTCGTTATACATAATTAAATTGAATTTTAGTCGAAAATTCTGTATATCTGATCACCGTCCGCAAATGGAGTTAAGCCTTAGAGCACTTTGTTATTTTATGGGTTTATTCAGCTTGTGGTGTTTTATTTCATTAATTAATTTATAACTATATAAGAGAATATTAGATGAGTGGTAATCAACTTATCCGCAGCGTCGTCGCCAGTGCTATAGCCGCGGTATTAATCCCTTTTTTGTTAAACAGGTTTACAGAGGCTAGTCTTGCGCTAGAGGCCACTGTGTTAAGTATAATTTTCGTCGTCTCTCTAGCAGCTTGTGCATTAAGTGCATTCGGCGCGTCAGCCAATACTGACTCTGATTATTCTGCCCAGAGAGAAAACGGTGCAGAGTATGATGATGAAGAATTTGAAGACGATGACCGTGAAAATGGTACGGTCAAATGGTTCAACGTCTCTAAAGGCTTTGGCTTTATCACCCGTGAAAATGGCGATGATGTTTTTGTTCATTTTCGCAACATCCGCGGCCGTGGCCACCGCTCTCTGAGCGAGGGACAACAAGTTAAATTCCATACCCGCGATAGCGATAAAGGCCTACAGGCTGAAGACGTTTCTATACTGCGCGTTTAACAGCGCTCAAGCTTAAAACTGCGGAGCACAATCCGCAGTTTTCCTCTACTTACCTCTGCACCAACACAACCCACAAACAAGCAATACCAATATTTAACTGCATTATTCTACTAGTAATTAAAATAATAACTGCTGATCCTGCTGCTGCCCCCACAATTCAATAATCTCTACCTCTGTTCTATGCCCACTTAGTAGCTGGCTGAAATACCTTGCTAACTCAGGCGCCTGAGCATTATCAGGGGTATGGAAGAAGAAATACGGGGTCAATCCCTGATCCAACCATTGCGCAGCCTTGTTCGCCCACTGCTGCAATACTTGCTCTCCTAGCTTCCTGTCCATAGGCACTATAATTCTGACGAATGGGCTACTCGCTGTGGTGATCACATGAGTAGGGACTCTAGGTTTAGCTTGTAGCGCTTCACAAGTTGCCAGATCTTTAATCTGGGTATTGGCAAATAAGCTGCGGGTATCAAAAATCACCCTATTTACCTGATAATTTTGTAGCAGCTGGTTAAAACGCTGCTCCGATTGATCTTTTTTATAAAAATCCAGATTTCTGACTTCTACCGCATAATTAAACTCCGTGGGTAATGCCGATAAAAAATGCTCCAGCTTCTGCAGGTCAGCCACACTAAAACTGGCATCGAGCTGTAACCACAGCAGACCTAACTTGTCTTTTAATAGCGAGATACGGTTCAGAAATTCGCAAACCTGCCGTGAACAATGGGTAAGAGTTTGTTTATGGGAAATATCCTGGGGAAATTTGAAACAATACTTAAAATGATCAGGGCTAGCTTCATGCCACAGACGCAGGTTTTGTTCACTGGGTAACGCATAGAATGAAGTATTCCCCTCTACACTGGAAAAGCTGTTGGAGTATTGCTGTAAAGACCTATTGGAGGGTGAGCTTCTTGTATACCACTTGCTGTGATGCCACTGAGCCAAACCGAAGTAAATTTTCTTTGACATATCAATATCTTTACCTTTAACTGGCTTTGTGAAAGCAATATTTTTATGACAGGCGACACGGCTCTGTTTTCAGGCTAAACTTAACAACACTTGACATTTTTTACATAAAAACAAACAACATAAAAGGTATTACTGCTGTATGGATTTCGCTTCTCTGATTGGCATTGTATCGGGAATAGCCCTAATAGTATCGGCAATCTTCCTAGGCGGTACCCCTGATGTATTTATTAACGTACCCGGTATGATGATAGTTGCCGGAGGTACCCTTGCCGCCACGTTACTAACAGTGCCTTTTAAAGATGTACTCAACGGGTTCAAAGCTGCCTACTTTGTGTTTTCCAGGGACAAAACCAACGCATCAGACATGATAGATACCATGATTGAGTTGAGTAAAATAAGCCACCGTCACGGCCTGTTAAAAATGACTCATATTAAAACAGATTCGAAAGTGCTTAAGCGCGCCTGCAATTTATTGGCCGAAGCCGCATCTGAACAAGTAATCCGCAACACCTTGCAGAATGAAATTGACTCATTGATTGCCCGGCACTTTGCCGTTCAGGATGTATTTAAGAAAATGGCAGGCTATGCCCCCGCTTTTGGCATGCTGGGAACCTTGATTGGTTTAATCCAAATGCTCAGCCAACTGGATGAACCGGAAACTATTGGACCGGCAATGGCAGTTGCCTTACTGACAACTTTTTATGGCTCGCTGTTAGCCACTATGGTTTTTTTACCTATCGCCGGAAAGCTTAGGGCGAGAACACTCACCGAAGTGACAAATTTAGAAATTATCCGCGAGGGCAGCATCAGCATATTGACTAACGATCAATGGGCACACGTTTACGAGCAGCTTTCGGCTTATCTTCCAGAGAACAAACGCGCCTCTATCTTCCCAGGCGGCGGGTAATTGTAGGATGAGAAAAGCCATTGATATCCACGAAGAGAGTCAGAGCAATGCCTGGATTGTTACTTTTGCCGATCTGATGACTTTGTTATTGGTATTTTTTGTGCTGCTGTTTTCTATATCTACACTGGAAGAAGACATCTATGTTAAGACAATCGAATCGGTTAAATCGGCATTAAAAGGCACCGGAGCCGGTACCATTGCGGACCCTCTCTCTAAAAAAACCGAAACAGGCAAAGTACCCACTGATTCACAAGACCCCTCAGTGGAGACTGGGGATAAACAGCAAGCTCCTACTGAAGAGGAGCTGCCAGTAATCATTACCCCTTTTAACCCAGCTCCACCCCTGCCTCAGACCAGCAGAGAGGATCGACAAAAAAGCCAGGACCTGGCCCGAGTAGCGCAATCGGTTTCCCAGTTGATGAAAAGTGCAACCACCAAAGGGGTGGCAAAAACCTTCCAGGAGACAAATGGCAAAATCATCATCAGTGTCCGCGGTGATTTATTTTTTGCTGCCGGTTCTGCACAATTTAACCGTGAGGCGATGCCAATCATGGATGGCATAGGTAATGTCTTACGGAAAAATACTAATTTTAATTTAGCCATTGGTGGGCACACAGACAATGTACCCATTAGCACCAACAGGTACCCCTCCAACTGGGAGCTGTCAGCAATTCGAGCGACGACTGTTTTACGCTATTTTGTTCGCGGCGGCATGCGCCCGGATAGAGTGACGGCAACAGGTTATGGTGAATCGATCCCTGTAACAGAGAACGACACCCAAGAGCAGCGCAACCAAAATCGAAGAATAGAATTTGTACTTGAGCGAGACCCCCTATGAAAAAACCTCTCTTTGAAATCGAAGATTTAGACGATACTAACCGTGGCGAGTATCGAGTAACTCCTTCTGATGATGATCATATAAAGCTAATAATTGCCGGGAAAACAGTTGAAGTAGAGAATATATCTGCCAATGGGATTGCTTTTAAATTTGTTGGTAATGTCAAAAAAGCCACTTATAAAGTTACCCTGGAAATAGGTAACAGTGAAAAGCATCGCATTGAGTGCGCTATTAAAGTGCTGCGTCAGGCTGCCCCTACATACAGCGGTGTATTAATCGACCTATCTGCATTGGATTCAAAGTTAATTGGCCAGTTCATAATAAGCAGCCAAAAGCGCGCTATACGCAGCGGTACCGCCGAATAACGATTTAGTTCTAGTGACCCGTTCTGTATAAAATGGCTTATTCGCAAAAAAACGAAAAACTAGTTGCAGGCCTGACAGAAGGCTGTATACTTCGCTCCACAGTTTGAGAGGAAACACTTAATCAAATAAATTCTTAAGCAAATCAAGAGCTTAAGCATGATTAAGAGTTTTATTGATGCGGGGTGGAGCAGCTTGGTAGCTCGTCGGGCTCATAACCCGAAGGTCGTAGGTTCAAATCCTGCCCCCGCTACCATTTTCGATGCACTATTGGTCGATTTTTTTGTAAAACTTGAAACTATGTTTCACAGTCTACAAGGTAAAAGTCATAACTCAAAGTTGATATATTGATGCGGGGTGGAGCAGCTTGGTAGCTCGTCGGGCTCATAACCCGAAGGTCGTAGGTTCAAATCCTGCCCCCGCTACCAATATAATTATTTGTAGGTTCAAATTCCGAACCCACTAATAATATCTAGATCAACTGAACTGAATATATTGATGCGGGGTGGAGCAGCTTGGTAGCTCGTCGGGCTCATAACCCGAAGGTCGTAGGTTCAAATCCTGCCCCCGCTACCAATATTTAAAAGTACAATCGTAAAAGTACAATCGTCGGGCTCAGCTCTTTATAAGCCCAGCGAAGGTCGTAGGTTCAAATCCTGCCCACGCTACCAATATTACATCTATTAAAAATCCCTACATACATACACATCTGCAAATTCAACTATATTTAATCAGCTATTCTTTCATTTACGAATTGATAATATAGATGTGCAATGGCGCAGCTTGGTAACTCGTCGGACTCAGCTCTTTATAAACTCAGCGAAAGTCGTAGGTTCAAATCCTGCCCACGCTACCAGCACAGCACCTACCCTTCAAAAGTTACTTTCCCCATTACCTTATAGTCTCCAGTTTCATTCCCTTTTTTAATACATCCAAAAACGTATACTGTGAATCTTATGTGAGGTGGAACAGCTTGGTAACTCGTCGGGCTCAGCTCTTCGTCAGCACTGGCGACGCTTATATACAAACCTGCTACCTTCCATAAAAGGTCTTACGCGCAGATGCTGAAAGCGCAATGCCAGGCTGGTTATTAAAAGCCAGCACAGCGAGCATCCGGGTAACTTTTCCGAT
>MAAC01009409.1_pt1 | contig 29544 bp, 28 predicted proteins | sample 1115981 | NCBI WGS metagenome assembly MAAC01 (sample SAMN04961126, study PRJNA320927) | seawater metagenome | isolation source: sample BD02T64 sea water enriched with oil for 64 days | place: USA:Gulf of Mexico | collected 2013-07-27
TATCTCACTGAGGTGTTGCTGGAGAATCTCTTGAACACTGTGCTTGGCCATAAAAAAGGTATAGACCAATTACTGTATAAATACCCAGATATCGACTACGCTAGAGAGACAAACTGGGTAACAAAGTTGCCAGGGTATTCTCCGAGCCTGCTCGGCGAATTTAACAGCGAATTATAAAGCCACTGGCTCTATAACACCTTGGCTCTTGTTCACAGGACTCAGCCCAAAGCGAATGAGATTATTACTTTTAAAAACAACATCTTGTGCGTTTGTTATGATTTTACGAGCCGACATATAGAGCCATCCTTTGCTGTACTTGTATTTCCCCTTGGCGCCTTATCATATTCGAGTGTCCTTAAAAATCAATGACTTATTGATTATTTTCCGGTGAACAAGAGCCACTGGCTGGTGATCTTGGGCTTGACAAATTTCCAGCTTGAACAACACTGTACATAACAATAGCATTCCGAGGTAAATTTATGGACGATATCCGCTACAAACCACCTGCAAAACCCACACGTTTTATCGACTGCTTGCGCTTACATATACGGTTTAGCCTATCGAACCGAGCAGACTTACATTCATTGGATTAAGAGATTTATCCATTTTCACGATAAACGCCCCCTAAAGATGTGAGTGTTGCCGAGATCGAAGCATTCTTAAGCCATACTGGCGTTCAACGCCATTGCTCGACCAGCACGCAAGGTCTTGCGCTTAACGCCCTCATTTATCTTTATAAGCGCTACATAGCGCCTGGAAATCTGCGCCTTTAATTATCCCTTAGTACTAGTTCCTAGATGTTTATCGGTGGGCTACAGTGGTAATAAAATTGCCTCGATACTGGCTAATTTACACAGCACACCCCGACTGCAGATCGCTTAATGTATGGCACATCACCCCCTCCGCATAGAGTTTCACACTGACTAGCCCAATCATCTATAGCACAGCGGCAATCATCCCCCATTTTTTCTCAATTTCATGATTAACCCACCCTCTTCTTGTAGCTTGACCTCAGTCATTTCATAGGCAAAGCTGTCTGCGCACCATAAACAATAATAATCGCGGGGCTTAAGCATTTTACAAAACCCCGTTTCATTCAGCAGGGGCTTGTCTACAACAGCGACAAGCCAATCGGAGTAATAACAATGAAAGACGTAACGGGAAAAGTCGCCTTTATCACCGGCGGTGGTAGCGGTATGGGCCTGGGTATGGCGCGGGCATTTGCAGCGGCGGGTATGAAGGTGATGATTGGCGATATTCAGTTAGAGACGGCGCAAAAGGCCGTCGACGAGCTTAAGACGAAAGGCTTTGAGGCCGCCTGCGTGCAGGTTGATGTCGGCAACATGGAGTCAGTACAGGCGGCAGCCGATAAAACCATTGAGGTCTTCGGCAAGGTACATGTGCTCTGCAACAATGCAGGAGTGGCCGTGGGCGGTTATAGCGAAGCCTGCAGCATGCGCAACTGGAACTGGGTGGTGGACGTCAACTTGTGGGGTGTGGTCTACGGTTTACAGGCCTTTGTTCCCTTAATCCTCGCCCAGGACGAGGGCGGCCATGTGATCAGCACGGCATCGATGGCCGGCATGGTTGGCTTGCGCGGTGCTGGGCCCTACAACGCCACGAAATTTGCCGTGGTGGGCATGATGGAGACCTTTGCAGCCGACCACCGCAGGCACAATATTAGCGCCTCGGTGCTCTGCCCCGGTATTGTCGCCACCAATATTGGCGACTCCGCGCGCAACCGCCCCCAGGAATACGGCGGTGCTGTGGCGGCTAGCGATAAGGACCAAACCGCCGAAATGCTGGCCGGTGGTCTCGCCCCCGATATTGTTGGCGATCTGGTGCTTGAGGCCGTACAGGAAGATCAATTTTATATTTTTACCGACCCCGGCCTGAAGCATTTAATTGAGACCCGCTGTGAGCGCATCATTGCCGGTTACGACTGGGCCACGAACTGTAAATCCTTACAGGGTGCCAAGCAGTCCGGTGGCTTACCGGGTTAAGACCCAAGGGAGTTTGTCAGCGCCCTGGCAGGTTATGCCGGGCGCTGTCATTTCAATAAATGGGCTGATCCCCATAGAACCAGCAGCACTACCTTACTGACAAATCTAGGCGGCAGCATTATTGGCAGTGATGTGAAGAGAACCAATAAACTCCCGCACCAGACACCGTCAAACGAACCCCACAGATGACAGGTATATTTACAGTGAGATAAATCGTCAATTCATTCAAATAAGCAGGTTTTAGTGATGACAATATCGCGCCAATGGCTAGAGAGTTCGGATGTAATACCCGTTTTCCCCACACTTATTTGGCAGCTACAACTGAGCCCCGATGCCCTGACGGCCGTCAATGCACAGCTTCTACAAACCCTGTCGGCGCTGCGCTCAGATAGCGGCCAGGCTGGGCACTCAAGCAGCTGGCAATCGAGGGGAGACCTGCACCAATGTGAGGCTTTCTCCGAATTGGTAGCGTACATCCAGGATACCTCGCAAATCGTTCTGCGTTTCTTGAAAATCCCCAACGATGCCATGGAAATCACCGGTTGCTGGGCCAATATTAACCCGCCCGGTGCCGCTCACCGCTGCCACAGCCACCCCAACAATTTCATCAGTGGGGTTTACTATTTACAAACCCCTGCCGGGGGAGACACCATTAACTTTCATGACCCAAGAGTTCAAACCGGCATTATTCGACCACCGGTGACAGAGTTGACGGCAGAAAACACCGACCAGGTTGTCATCAAGGTAGGCAGTGGCACCCTGCTAATGTTTCCATCCTTCCTGCAACATTCCGTCGATACCAACAGGGGTGAGGGCGAGAGAATCAGTGTCGGATTCAACTTAATGTTCTCGTCATTTACCGAAAACCTCAGCAAACCCCTATGGTAAGGGTCGTTAGAGGGGTAAGGGTCGCTAGAAGGCGCTTAGGGTCAAACATTATGCCGGCTATGGCGACGACATTGCCCACGCCATAAGCGACATTATCCGCGTTAGGCCCTCCCATCTTTGGCCCTCCCATCTTTGGCTAAGGGCCGAGGCTCGACAGATATAGTGCTATTTTATTTATATTGCCTGCCCTAGCTCCCAGCTCAGTTACTACGAGGTAGTGATGGACTACTATCCAGCAATAATAGACTAGGCCATTAATTTACGTCCTATTTATTGCCTAGCAGGGGCCAGCAAGCACCGACAAGCCCTGTCGTAGTGCACTCAACAAATGATGTACGCTGATGACCGTGTTATGAACATACAATAATGGCTGTCCCAAGAGGTAGAACAACAAATGTATAAGAAGCATTAAAAAAAGGCCCGTTTGGCCTGGCTTTAGCCCTTTTCCTCGGTGGCCTTGCCATCAATGTCTTCGCAGGTGAGATAAAAAGTTGGCGCACCGTGGATCAGCTTTTACCCGCTGAGGCGGCGCGAGTGGACTTAAGAGGCCCTGGCCCCCAAGACAATAAAATGCCCTACGTCCCCGCCTAGCCCTACTCCAATAACACGCCCTACACCGTTGAGCAGATGACCCTACGGGCCATGGAGTTTACCCAGCACGCGTTGACCCAGCGTCATTGTCGATGTCTACGGCACCATGACCGAAGACGGCTACCTCGAACAGGGCGTCACCATCACCTACAAACAATGGCTCGCCAAGGCCGTTGGCGTACAGGAGCAGATAGACGCAGCACCCGGCGAGGTCTATCAACGCATGATTCACCACGACACCTATCCCCCGCGCATTGCCGGGCAACAACACTATTGGCAGGTGAAACGTTCCGACCAGGACCTTAAGACCCGACTCGATATATTTGTCTATGCACCCGCATTGCGACGGGTGCGACGTATTCCCCAACCCCGGCGCGATGTCGCCTTTGGCAATAACCCGCAGTCCTTCGACGCCATTGTCGGCCGCGATGCATGGGAATTCGACTCCAGGCTACTCGGCGCCGATGTGCTTGAAGAGACCATTTACTTCCCCAACAACCGTCCCAACATTACCCTGCACCACGCCGATGGCAGCTACTACAACAAGGCCGCCAGCGACATCAAGTTGATGGGTGAGGACTACAAGCACTACACCACGAGTGGCGGCCTGCCCTGTTGTGTCATCAAAGCCCGCCCCAAAAAGGCCTGGCTGGATGGCTACTCGACAGCAAGCTGGTGATTTGGCTCGACCAGCAAAATTTTACCCCCTACGCATGGAGTCCTATAACGCCAAGGGCGAGTTGATTCTGATTGAAGAGCGCAGTGCATGGTTGGCAAACCCAGCCCTTGGCGCACTGGGTTATGCCAAGTTCAACACCACTTATTTCGACCCTCGCAGTGACTTGACGAACTTCACCCTGCACCACGCACCCCGCGTACTGAACATGAGTCGCGCAGAAGATGATTTAGTGTTTCGCCCCGACTTTATGCGTCGCAACTGGTTAAAATCCTCGTTGCGTAAAAGTCAGGCACTGGTGCCCTCCCCCGAGCAGTACTTTCTACACCCACACCTGTATTTGGGCAAATTCCCCGCGACCCGCACCCTTGAGGTGCCCGACTATGTCGCGCGTCGTATCGCCCTGCAGGATGCAGCCGGACATTTAGTGTTTGATGATCAAGCGAAGTCGAGATTGATGGACGATGCTGCAGCGAGCAAGCGAAGTGACAAGTCGCAAGAACAAGAACAAGAACAAGAACAAGAACAAGAACAAGAACAAAAACAAAAACAAAAACAAAAACAAAAAGAACTGTTGCTGGGACTCAATTAAAGGCCAGAAAGGTCGGCCTTAATAGGCCTGGGGCTTAAGCCTCGTCACCTTGATTAGCGGCCTCTGATTCAAGCTTCGCGCGCTCGGCCTTGCTGATGTATTTTGGCTTGTGAGAGGGGTTCATTCGCGCCTTGGCCTTTTTCAGCTTTTTTTTAAAGATGGCGTGAACTTTCTTTTTTCTATTCATAATTCGATGACGCTAATAGTGGCTACGGTGAAACAGCAAGACCCGCTAGTGGTCACAGCGTGTCGACCCTAAGCCAACACGCTGTAAACCATTGCTAGCTATTCAGCCCTTAGCTGGCCGTTGCGGGTAATGTACTCAAAACAAAATCATCGGCATATTCACCCACTTCGGCATCCGTCATCGCCTGGCGATAACTTTCCATGCCGCCAAAGTAGGCCAGACCGGTGCGTGATTTACCGGGCACGTTCTTACCGATATACCAGCTGTCGGTGAGCGGGAACAAGGTCGCGGAAAGCGCTTCTTCACACAGGCCACCCCAGTGATCTTCCGCCGCCGAGGTCGGCTCAATGCAGTTGATATTACGCTCGGCCAGCTTGGAGATCAGGCGGCCCACCCACTGCACTTGCTCCTGACCAAGAATGATGGGCTGGAACAGTGGCGCGGGGCTACCAGCGGCATTGATAATAAACAGATTGGGGAAGCCAGCACTCATCAAGCCCATATGGGTACGCGCACCGTCGTCCCAGTGCTCAGAAAAAGTGAGGCCATTGCGACCGCGCACATTCATCGCCTTCAGCGAGCCCGTCATGGCATCAAAGCCGGTGGCAAAGACGATGCTGTCGAGTTCATACTCGGTATCGCCAACGCGCACACCCCTGGCGGTAATTTCATCGATGCCCTGCTCGCGCAAATCGACCAATTCAACATTGTCGCGCTCGTAGACTTCGTAGTAATTGGTTTCGGCAATCAGGCGCTTGGTCAGTGCCGGATACTTGGGGGTCAAAATTTCCGCCAACTTGGGGTCTTTAACGCGCTCGCGAATCTTGTCCTGTAGATACTTGGTGAGAACACCATTGGCTTCGAGGTCGGTATAGGTGTCGGGGTAGACATTGTAAAAGCTCAGACCACCGCTCTCCCAGCGCTCATCAAACAGGGCCTGCTGCTCTTCCGGCGTAGCATCGAGGGCAGAGCCGGTAACGGGCTCACCAATTTTATAATTCAGGGCCACCCAGCCACCAAAGGAGTTATAGCGCTCGGCGGCGCGCCACTGGCCATAGTTGGCCTTGACCCGTGTCGAGTACTCCTCGGGCATCTTACAATTGCGCAGCGGCAGGCAGTAACCCGGGGTGCGGTGGAAGACGTGTAAATGCCCAACTTCACTGGCGATGGTGGAGATAATCTGCACCCCCGAGGAACCCGTGCCGATCACGCCGACGCGCTGGCCACTCAGGTCTACGCCCTCTTTCGGCCAACGGGCACTGTGGTACTGCTTGCCCTCAAAGCTATCGATACCCTTAAATTGCGGCTTGATGGGCTGGTTGAGCATACCCGTGCACATCACCACAAAGCGGCTGCATATCTGTTCACCGCTATTGGTGGTGAGGTTCCACAAGCCCGTTGCTTCATCGAAGTCGGAACTATCAATGCGGGTATCGGTTTGAATATCGCGACGTAAATCGAGCCGGTCAGCGACAAAATTGGCATAGCGACAAAGTTCCTGTGGGCCGGCATAGCGCTCGGACCAGGTCCATTCCTGCTCGATCACGTAGGAAAAGGACAGCGAGTATTCAACGCTCTCCACATCGACCTTCAGGCCCGGGTACTTATTCCAGTACCAGGTGCCACCGACATCGGTGCCGGCCTCAAATAAACGAACGCTAAAGCCCAATTCACGCATGCGGTGAAGAGCGGTGAGGCCTGCGAATCCGGCGCCGACAATGGCGACATCGTAATCGGTGGCGGCGTCCTTACTACAAGAATCTGTCATGTTAATGCTCTGCTAAAAGTGAATAAACGTATGAGAGAGCTTTGCACCAGAGCCAACTGGCTCCTATTCAAAGGTCCCGTATTGAAATATAAAGCGGCGGGCAGTTTAACGGATATTGTTCGCTAAAAGGAGGCGTCGAGACCAAGTGGTCTATTTTTCAAGACAAACTAAGCCAGTACCCGCTGTAGCCATGCGGCGATGTCGCCGATTTGCTCTAGACAGACCTCATGGGCCATGGCGTAACTCTTGTACTCGGGCTCGTGGCCAAGGGCCTGCAAGGCAGCCAGGGCATCATTAGCCATGCTCTCCGGCACCATGGGGTCATGACTGCCGTGAAAAACGTGAATGGGCAGTGCTCCATTGGCAGCGCTGGGCACCAGGCTCTGTTGGGTGGGGAAATAGGTCGACATGGTCATCAGGCCCGCCAGTGGCTCGGGGTGGGAAAGCGCCACCTCATAGGCCACCGCACCGCCCTGGGAAAACCCGGCGAGCACGATGCGCTGGCTGGCTATGCCCTGCTCTCGCTGCTGCTCAATCAGGGCAACAACCGCTGCGGCACTGCTCATCAGCTGCGTGGTATCGAGCTGTCTATCGGAGCCACCCATGGCCAGGATGTCATACCAGGCCGGCATCACCATACCGCCATTCACGGTCACTGGAATAGCCGGGGCGTGGGGAAAGACAAAGCGCAGTGCCATCGTATCGGGCAAGTTCAGTTCCGCCGCGATGGGCACAAAATCGTGGCCACTGGCACCCAGGCCATGCAACCAGATCACACAGGCGTCGGCAGGCCCAGATTGAGGTTCAACAATTTCACAGGGCAGTAAGGACATGACTACGGCCATCGGTATTTCGGGGCGCACAGTGTAACGGGCCTACTGCCACAAAAAAACAGGTTCAGTGACTGGAAGCAGTCCCTTACAGTCACCAAGGTTAGAGCTTTTTGCCCAGGGTGCGTCCGGCACTCTGCGGTTGGGGCAAATGCCGATGAGTATCCATGGCTGCGGTAATGCGGTTTTGAGTTAAGTCGGGAAAGGGCTCACTCTTGCGGCTCTTCATGTTGACATGAATGGCCAAACACTCGTTTAAGGCTACGGGGCTGGCATCGCCACCCTGATACATTTGATGGATATAGCGCAGACGCTTATTGTCGACCTCTAGTAACTGCGTGGTAATCAAGAGCTCGTCATCGGCAAAAACTTCTCGCCGGTAATCGACATTGATACCCAGGGTAAACATCGAGCTGTCTTCCCGCGCGCGGTAGTCGAGACCGATACCCAACTGGTCATAAAAGTTGTCGGTGGCCTTATCAAAGGCCAGCACATAAAAAGCCAAGTTCATATGGCCGTTGTAATCGACCCAGTCGGGCTCGACGCTAAGGCGAGTTTCGGTTATGGCGGTAGACATCTACCCGGCTCCCAAGAGGTTAATGGCTCAGTGATTGTGCCAAAAACCAGAGGGAAGAACATCCACTGGCAAGTAGATACGGCGATTTTATTATTGCCAGTCACTCGGCCGCTACAGGGCCCTGCAAAAAAAGGACGGCGGACAGAGTGCCAACAGGGAGCCTAGCCCAATATATTGGCGGTAATAATCGCCACCACCATGAGCCCGACCAAACTGCCGATGGTAATACCGATACGCGCCCACACCTGTTTATCCGTAATGGTTTCTTCCATGTCGTCACTTCCTCAAGAATTGCGGTAGTGAAAGAATAGAAAAAAACCGCCGGCGCCGAGTTGATAGAAATCAATTGCGCCGGATTTAGCATCCCCTTATTGCCCCGGGGTCGATGGCTTACCGACCTCAATTATACGATTAAAAAACTTAACTGGATCGTGTTCCGGCCCCGGCCAATGAGCGTGATTACCCTCGGCCTGACAGAACAAGGTAGTGATGCCTTGAGCACAAGCAGTATATTGCACACAGCCCTGAAAATCGGAAGCCACGGTCTGCTGCGCACACTGATTACAGCTTGCCCACCACGCCGCCACTTCGCTGCCGTAGTCGGGAAAGTGGCCATCGCCCTTATTGTGCATCAGCATGACACTGGTCGGTGCCGGGCAACTATAGACCTGCATATCCTCACCTTGCATGCCCATGGCACTGGGGGCCAGAGCTCTTGGTTTAAAGGAGGACTCGGGCATCACCGCTAAGGCATTGGAGACCGTGCCGCCGTCCGAGTGACCGGTATAAAACACCTGGGTGGGATTGATACACCAGGCCTCGATCACCTGTGCGGGAATGGCACTTAAGGCCGTTAAGGCCTTTATACCGAGGGGTACACTGCGGGTATGCACCACCACATAGCCGGCTTCCGTGGCCTGACGGGTAAGGCCGGTAAAGCGCTCCGACAAACCCTCACTCAAACCCGAGGGTGCCCATACCAGCAACAGGGGATGGGCGTAATCAGCGCGATAGTTACTCGGGGTGGTGACATTAAAATTCATCTTGTTACCACCTTTTTGTTGTAGATGATCCGCCATGACACTGTTTTTATCGCTACAAGTCGGTGCGTAAGATTGCGGATAAACAAAGGCACCCGCGGTCGTGTATTCGCTACCAAAGGTATAACTGTCGTATAAATAAAATACTACGGCGCCAATCACGATGATCATGACAATATAAATTTTTGACAGCGCGGCAAAACCCTTTTGATAACGACAACTATTTTTCATTATTTTTTAGTGCTCTTTATTGATCATTTATTGTAAAACTTCAAAGGCATAAATGAGCAGCCAATAACGACAGGTCTTACCAATTAAAATAAATAGAAAACTCGGCAAGCAGCGCAAACCTAACCAACCAGCGGCAAGACATAGACCATCGCCAACAAGCGGCAGCCAACTAAGCAATAACAAGGGAGAACCCCAACGTCTCAGTGCCTCAATGACGGCACCCGAGGGCGGCGGACGGTGCCTAAATCTCTCGACACCTCTTTGCGCCCAGCGTCCCATCCAGTAGGTGAGAAAGCCACCGGCCGTATTGGCGATGCTGGCAACGATCAGCAAGGCCCATAAATCACTTTCGCCATACTCAAGCAGGCCCAGTAACAGCACCTCCGAGCCACCCGGTAGCAGTGTCGAGGACAGAAAGGCGCTAATTGCCAGCCCGAGTAAACCCGCCTCGTCAATATAGCTAGCGAGGGTTGCCGTCACAGCGGGAAAGAAATCGCTCAATGCGGGCTGGGTTTTTTGTGCACCAGAGCGCAGGCGCGACTAAGAATGTCGCAAACTACAGGTATGCGTTCGGCGATCACCGCTTCAATGTCGGCCATCGTGATTTGTGTGGTGGCCGTACCCGCCGCCGGATTTACCACCAACGAAAGATTGGCATAGGGTAAGGCTTTTTCTCTTGCCAGGGCCGCCTCGGGCATGCCTGTCATGCCGACAATATGACAACCATCTTGTCGCATTTTTTTTATTTCGGCCGCCGACTCCAGCCTCGGCCCCTGTGTCGCACCATAGACACCCCGACTGAGAATGGTTACCCCGGCCTTATCGGCGGCACGAATCAATACTTGCCGCAAGGCCTCGTCGTAGGGTGAGGTAAAGTCGACATGCTCGACACCTGCCTTCCCGCCATCATAGTAAGTGTGCTCTCGACCCCAGGTGTAGTCGACAATTTGATCCGACACGACCAAACCGCCCGCAGCACAATCGGCGCCAATGCCTCCCACTGCGTTATAGGCCAGCAGGTGAGTCGCCCCCGATTGCGCCAGGGCAGCAATATTGGCCCGATAATTCACCTTGTGAGGGGGAATGCTGTGGCCATCGCCGTGACGGGCCATAAACAATATTTCGTTGCCGTTCAGGTGTCCTCGGTACACGGGCCCAGAGGGTGAGCCCCAGGGCGTTTCAAGGGTCAACGACTCATCAATGTCCAAACCGGGCATTGATAATAAACCGCTGCCGGCAATAATCGCCGGCACAGCACTGGGACTACTCATACCTTAACTCCCGCGGCCATCCCGCTTGCAAATTCTGTCATTACCTGTCGACGCGTGGTATTAAAAAGCCATCGGCTTGCCCAGCCATATGCAAGGTCGATGTGGGGAAGGCCATCTCCGCATTGTGCCTTGCAATAATATCGGCAACTTTTAAAAGCACATCCTGTTTTATAACGTGATACTTAGCCCAGTCAGTTGTCTTGGTCATAGTGTAGATAAAAAAATCGACCGAGCTCGCCGCAAAACTATTAAAGTTAACCATCAGGGTTTGCGTGGTATCGATTTCGGGGTGATTTTCCAACATGGTTTTTACCTCCCGAACAATCACTCCCATGTTTTTAATATCATCGTAGCGCAAACCAATGGTTTCGTAGATACGACGATTGGTCATGCGCGAGGGGTTTTCGACTGAAATGTTGGCAAAGATGCCATTGGGAATATACAACGGCCGCTTGTCGAAGGTGCGAATGCGCGTCAAGCGCCAACCAATGTCTTCCACCGTGCCTTCAATTTCCTTATCGGGGGAGCGAATCCAGTCGCCCACCGAAAAGGGCCGGTCGAGATAAATCATCAAGCCACCAAAAAAATTAGACAGTAGGTCCTTGGCCGCAAAACCGACGGCCAGCCCACCGATACCACCAAAGGCCAGCACTCCGGAAATACTGAAACCAAAGAGCTGCATGGCAATCAAGGCGGCAGAAATAATAATGGCGGCGCGCAGTAATTTACCCATTGCCCTGACGGTCGTGGTGTCGAGAGGCTCCTTTAAATAAGCCGGATTGACCAGATTACTTTCGGCGCGCTTGACGAAATTCAGCAAAAACACCGCCAGTAAAAGGATGGTCGCCGTTCTATTAGCAGGCTCAATGAAGTCCGACCAGACGGAATCTACCGCCCCCATTGCAATCCCTGCCGCAAAGTTAATTCCGACCACCCAGATCAACCACACCACAGGCTTGCGCGCCGCCTCTATCAGCGCATCATCCCAAAGCGTCGCCGTGGCCGACGCGTGACCGGCAAGACGACGAAAGAAGCGGCTAACAACGTAGCCCAGAAAAAGCGCTGAAAACACACTCAGAAAAACCTGTAACCACCAAGTTGATTCGGTGCCTGTTACCCCTATCAACCAGCCTTCAAGATCTTGGAACATCTAGTGTTACCCCAATGTTTGTTAAGCAGAGACATTTCTTCAAGCCATGCCCTCGCTGCCTCGGCAGCGAGGGCATGGAAATCAACTCAGTGCAGCCAGAGCGTCTCGCGTCGCCAACCAACGAGGATTCTTCTCTAACTCAGCCCACTGCCAGCGCTTTTTTGCCTTCATTGTCGGCAGCCGGGGTGCCGCATAGGCTTCCGGGCTGGATGCGAGAAAGTCGAGCACCTCTAAAGCACCGTCTCGATTATTGCACACCAGCACCATATCGCAGCCAGCACTTAATGCCGCCTGGGCTTTCTCCGCGTAGCTGCCCATTTGGTCGGCGCCCTTCATCGACAGGTCGTCACTAAAAATCACACCATCAAAGGCTAGCTCCTGGCGCAAGATACTCTGCAGCCAATATGACGAAAAACCGACTGCCTTGTCATCCACCTCGGGAAATACAATATGAGCGGGCATTATTCCCTGTAATTGTTCGCCGAGGGCCTTGAAGGGAATGAGGTCTTTGCTCTTCAGTTGTTCGAGGGTGCGCGAGTCATAGGGGATTTCCAGGTGACTATCCGCCGTAACACCGCCATGACCGGGGAAATGCTTACCCGTGGCCGCCATTCCAGCCTCCGCCATGCCCGCAATAAACAGACTCGCCGCCGCACTGGCGATGTCGGGGTCGAGAGAAAAAGAACGATCGGCTATCACCTCACAGTGGTGACTATCGAGATCCAACACCGGTGCAAAACTAAAATCGAGACCACTGGCAATCACCTCTACCGCCAACAACCAGCCGCTATTGCGCAATAGTTCGGCGCCACGCGGCTCATCGTCAACCAGCAGACGACCCAGTACCTGCATGGCCGGTAGCCTGGTATAGCCCTCACGCAAGCGTTGCACTCGCCCTCCCTCCTGATCTATCGCCAGCAACAGTTCGGGGCGTAGCGAGGATACCTCGGCGCACAAGGCCATGAATTGCTCACGGGAGTGAATGTTACGGGAGAAAAAAATTACGCCGCCAACGGGGCTTTGCAATAGCAGTTCGCGCTCTTCATTGGTGAGAGTACTACCTACCAGGTCGAGCATCAGGGGACCAGCAGCCATTGTCATCTTCCATATCCAAAAGTGGCCCGGACAATAGAAACGCCGCACACTATTGTCAACACTTTGACCGTCTGTAAGCTATTTAACACCGTTCGTTCTAACGTCAAAAAATTCAACTGAGGATGCACTTTTTCACCTACTATTTCGTACGTTACGCACTGCAGGCAATTTCAGAACGGTCTACAGACGATGGATTAGACAAATTACGCATTTACACGATTACTAATATTCCGGCTGGAAATTAATGATCAGCAAGTAAGTTAAGGCATACCTCCATATATCAGCAACTTACAAGTAAAGCATCAGCCTATATATCGCATCCACCCTGTAATAGTAGTGTTTCTGCTAATTGAAAAGTAGGTGACATCCTGTTTTTCCCAATGCTATGTTGCTTACACAACCTACCGAGGAGAAAGCTTATGAGCAGGAAACTACCGGTAATTGGCGCCTGGTATCAGGATATCGAAGAAAATCAAATTTTCGAAGTCGTGGCCCTGGATGATGACGGTGATTGCATAGACGTACAATATGCCGACGGTGAAATTGGTGAGTTTGACTTCGACACCTGGTATCAAATGCTGGTCTTACCCTCACAGCCACCAGAAGACTGGAGCGCACCCTACGAGATGGCCAACGAAGATTGTGCCGATCCCGACAAAACCTTTACGATGGCACCGATGGATGACCCGCTCAGAGATATCGAGCCCGAATCACTGTTTAGCTCTGAGGACTACTGAGTTTAGCTCAGTAAAGCTACCGAGCCCTTTAAAAATCGAGCCTACTTGCTCGAGAGCTATCCCGCCCAGCCAGGTAAACAAGTAGGCTTTTGCGCTAGCTCTAAGTGTCAGCGTTCAGCATTTCACCCGGGCCAAGCCCTGGAGACACGAGCTAGCGCGGCTCACAAATAAAGACGGGGATATCTCGTCCCGTTCTATTTTGATAGAGATCGTAGTCGGGATAGTACTCACAACAAACGGGCCACACCGCGGTCTTTTCTTCGGCATCGGCGCGACGTGCGCGCAATTTCATTTTCTTCGCCTTGTACTGCACCTCAATGTCCGGATTGGCCACCAGGTTATTGAACCAGACGGGATTCTTCGGTGCGCCACCCTGAGAGGCAACAATAATTACGCCATCTTTATAGGGCACGTGCATTAGCGGAATCACCCGTTGTTTACCCGACTTAGCCCCCGTCATGGTCACCAAACAAACATCATAGCCATTCAACTTTCCGAGCACTCGACCACTGGTGAGACGATAGACTTTTTCATTGAGAGAAGAAAAAACTTTCAAATAAGGTAGTAGCTTGCCCATTTGTTCTGAGCTGGCAGTTTTTATATTTATCATTGCAGTATTCTCAAAAGTTGTGGTTTTGGTTTCCGCTAGTCTACTCCACAGATCAAGGACAAAGGAAATAGCGTCCAGTGTTCTCCTTTACTCCTCATCCCTACAAGCTTCTATCAAGACTTGAAGCGTTGAAATTGACGATTGGCAAAGGGTAGACTGGGTACTAAATAACAAGCAAGAGAGACTGGTAGCTTATGAAAGCATCGGAGATTGGTAAACTCGGCGTCTGGGGCTTCCTCGATGCCTGTGACTACAAACAATGTATTGAGCTAGCCCAGACTGTCGAGCGGCTTGGCTACTCAACCCTGTGGGTACCGGAGGCCTTCGGTCGCGACCCCTTTGTCACCATCACCATGCTCGCCGGTGCAACCGAGCACCTCTACCTCGCCACCGGCATCGCCAATGTCTACGCCCGCGACCCCATGGCGATGGCCTCTGCGCGCAATGCGGTTGACGAGCTTAGCGGCGGCCGGCTGATTCTTGGCCTCGGCGTCTCCCATCGTGAGCTGGTTAGCGCCATACGCAGCCACGACTACGGCAAGCCCGTCAGTACTATGCGCGCTTACCTTGAAGCCATGAACGCGGCCATGTACACCGCACCACCACCGGCAAAACAAGGCATGCTTGTGCTAGCCGCACTACGTGAAAAAATGCTCGGTCTGGCGGGCAGTGCAGCCGACGGTGCCCACCCCTACTTCGTTACACCCGAGCACACCGCCCGGGCACGGGAAATTATTGGCCCCGGTAAATTCCTCGCCCCCGAGCAAAAAGTCCTGCTACTCAAAGATCCCAGCGAAGCTCGAGCCGTCGCCCGCAAATTTATGGCCATGTACCTGGGCCTCGAAAACTACCGCAATAATTTGCTGACATTAGGCTTCACCGTCGAAGATTTTGAACAGGGTGGCAGTGACCGCTTGGTCGATGCCATTGTCGCCTGGGGTGACGAGGCAAGTATCCAAAAGCGCCTTGAGGCCCACTGGCAGAACGGTGCCGACCATGTCTGCATTCAGGCCCTGCGCCCCGACGGCGAGCCCGGCTATGACCCTCGAGCCCTTCAAGCCTTTGCACCCCAAGCCTAAGCGAGTCAATAGCGCCAACTTACTAACACTTTTTATTAACGGAAAAACCAATGAAGTTCGCCATCATCCCCGTCACTCCCTTCCAGCAAAATTGCACCCTGATGTGGTGTGAAGAGACTCTACGTGCAGCCGTTGTCGACCCCGGCGGCGACCTTGAGCGCATCGAACAAGCCATTGCCGCCAATGGTGTGACCCTGGAAAAAATACTGGTGACCCACGCTCACATGGATCATGCCGGTGCGGTCGCCGATCTGGCCGAGCAAAAAAACATCCCCATTGAAGGGCCGCATAAAGAAGAAAAATTCTGGATCGACAATCTCCCCGAACAGGGCAAGATGTTCGGTCTGGGCAGCGAACAAATCTACCGCACCTTCAGCCCCGACCGCTGGCTCGACGATGGCGATACCGTCACCGTTGGCAACCAGGTTCTCGATATCATCCACTGCCCCGGACACACCCCTGGACACCTGGTTTTTTTCGATCCCAAAGAGCGCCTGGCCATTGTTGGCGATGTGCTGTTTCAGGGTTCCATTGGTCGCACCGATTTCCCCAAGGGTGACTTTGATACTTTAATCAGCTCCATTCGGGAAAAATTGTGGCCTCTCGGTAATGACGTCAAATTTATTCCCGGCCACGGCCCCATGTCAACTTTTGGCCAGGAGCGCCAGACCAACGGTTTTGTCTCCGACCGCATGTAAGCCCCCATTACCAACACGGCAAACTGCCGATACCCCTTATTCGACCAATAAAAGGAAAACCCATGTCCGATGTCCATACCTTTGCCGGCGGCCCCCTCGATAGAGCCAGCCATTTGCGCACCAACAGCGAATGGTTGAGCACGCAGTTGGCCGACCCCGCCACGCGCATCGTGCCCCTGTGGAAGCAACAGCCCCTGGTGACTCGTCGCCGCGATGGCATCGGCTGGTTATCGCCGGTCGATCTCGAAGACTATTTATCCAGTGGCGTACCGACAATTTTCCTGGGCAATGATGGCGACAACATTGCCCACTTCGCCATCGATGTCACCGTGTTTGAAGAAGCCAATAAAAGCGAGCCCTTTATTCAGGTTGGGCGTTTTATGGATCTCCGCTCCATCGCCCTGCAACTTCCCCTCGGTGACCCCTCCACACTGGGCACTGCCAAAGCCATTCTCGACTGGAATGCGCGCCATGGTTTCTGCGCCGTATGCGGGCAAAAAACCGAAATGCGCGATGCCGGCTATATGCGCAAGTGCAGCGATGACACCTGTAATACCGAACACTTTCCCCGCACCGATCCCGTGGTGATTATGCTCGCCGTGCGCGGAGATCAATGCCTCGTTGGCCGCCAGGCCATGTTCCCCCAACATATGTACTCCTGCCTCGCCGGTTTTGTCGAGCCGGGTGAAAATATCGAAGAGGCTGTGCGCCGCGAAATTATGGAAGAGGCCGGCATTAAAGTCGGTGACGTGCGCTACCATTCCACCCAGCCCTGGCCCTGGCCCTCATCGCTAATGATTGGTTGTTTTGCCGAGGCGGAAACAGAAGAAATAACCATCGACGGCCTGGAGCTTGAGGAGGCTCGTTGGGTATCCCGCAGTGTCTTGCGCGAGGTACTCAACGGTGCCACCGACCAGGGCGTCCTATTGCCACCACCCATGGCCATCGGTTTTCAACTAATCAAAGCCTTTGCCGAAATGGATTAAAAACGAGCCCATGGCGCTGAAAAAACAATACTAAAAATAACAATTACCCTCCAGGGGTAAATCTAGGAGTACAAAATGGAATACCGCGAAACGCTTTATCACGTTGACGGCAAGGTCGCTGTGATCGTGCTCAACCGGCCCGACAAGCTCAATGCCTGGACTACTCGCATGGCCGAAGAAATTCAGGATGCGATGATGACCGCCGCAGCAGATGACAATGTTAACGTCATTGTTATAACCGGTGCAGGGCGCGGCTTTTCTGCCGGCGCCGATATGAGCGTTCTGCAAGACCTCGGTGACGGCGGCGCTACTAAGACGGACAAAGAAGACCGCCCCAAGCCGACTCCACAGGATGTGCGGGCGGATTTCAAACAGGCCTACTCCTACTTCCCCGCCGTACCCAAACCCATCATTGCCGCCATTAATGGCCCCTGCGCGGGCATCAGCCTGGTGCTAACTCTGTTTTGCGATATGCGTATTGCCGCTGCCGATGCCAAATTTACCTCGGCATTCGTCAAGCGCGGCCTGATCACCGAATACGGCGGCGCCTGGTTATTGCCCCGTATCGCCGGCTTTGGCAACGCCATGGATGTCTGGCTCACCGGCCGGGTTTTCGACGGCACCGAGGCCAAAGAGCTGGGCGTGGTCAATCGCGTACTGCCCCAGCAAGACTTCCTCGAAAATGCCATGGCCATCGCCCACGACATGGCCAATAACAACTCACCCCGCTCGATGCGCATTATTAAGCAACAATTGTGGGAATCCCTGTTTCAAGATCTCGACGCCGCTTTAGACCTCGCCCACAAAGAGATGAAAGCCAGCATCGCCAGCGAGGATTTTAAAGAGGGGGTTTCTCACTTTTTACAGAAACGCGCACCAAATTTCTCAGGAAAATAAAACTAAAACTGACTACATTGTGGAGATAAAGAATGGCACGCGTTGAAGGAAAAGTCGTACTCATTACCGGCGCAGCATCTGGCCTGGGTCGTGCGACAGCACTGCGCCTGGCCGAAGAAGGCGCCAAGGTCATGGTCACCGACTGGGAAGACAGGGGCGGCAATGAAACCGTTGAACTTATCAAACAAGCCGGCCACGAGGCCACGTATAGGCATCAAGATGTATCGAGTGATGAGGAGTGGCAGACGGTGATCGCAGCCACTATCGAAACCTACGGCCGACTCGATGTACTGGTTAACAATGCCGCGGTTATTATTGCCAAATCGATTAAAGACACCACACTAAAAGATTGGCAATGGCAAAACAGCATTACCCTCGACGGTGTTTTTCTCGGTGTTAAATACGGTTCCGAGGCCATGGAACAATCCGGCGGCGGCTCCATCATTAACATTTCATCCATCGCCGGCATCATTGGTCTCGACAAATCTGCCGCCTATTGCGCGGCCAAGGGTGGGGTAAAAATGCTCACCAAGGCAGCAGCCGTTGAGTTTGCCCAGTTAAAAAACAAGGTACGTATTAATTCCGTTCACCCCGGTGTGATACGCACGCCCGGGGTTGAAGCGACGATTAAAAAATACGGCGGCTCGGAAAAAATCAAACAGCGTTTCGAGGCCATGTCACCTCTCGGCGAGCTGGGCGAACCCAACGATATTGCCAATGGCGTACTGTTTCTCGCCTCTGACGAGTCAAAATACATGACCGGTTCCGAACTGGTGATCGATGCGGGTTACTCTGCCGGATAAGCCCAATATTTTTTTTGGGGGGGGAGGCGCCACTGTTGATGCTCAGATATAGCGTTCAACAACAGGGGCTACGCCCTCGACAGGTCCGCTGTTAAAATTCTAGACGCGGTTCTCTCCAGTCTCACCCACATGCTTATACGATAGCTCTCTGACAAGTGATCAAGCTGCCATCTCAGCAGGAGAGTTCGCCATGGAAGCAAGGCAGTGAAACTGCGCATTATTAGCTACAACATCCACCGCGCCATTGGCCTCGACCGGCGCTATCAACCCGATAGAATTATCAAAATCCTCGACGATCACGATGCCGATATTGTTTTATTGCAGGAGGTCGACGAGGGCGCTCCGCGCTCCAGGGAACATGATATGGCCCGAGAGATCGCCGGGGCTCTGGGCTACCCCCATTACGCGGCCGGTCACAACGTGAGTATGCGTAAGGGCCGCTATGGCAATGCCACTTTAAGTCGCTTCCCGATTACGCGAGAGCGCAATATCGACCTAAGTGTCGGTGAGCGCAAACGGCGGGGCTGCCAACACACTGCCATCGAAATACCGACAGACCACGAACAGTCGACACGGCTCGACGTCTTCAACCTTCACCTTGGGCTTTCACCTCTGGAGCGGCAGCGCCAGGCCGGTATGTTAATGCGCTGTAGGGAGTTTACGAGTATTCAGCCAAATGATGCCTGCATCATTGGTGGCGACTTTAATGACTGGTTATCGCGCTTGCGAGCTCTCTTCGTGGAGGGAATGTCGATGCAGTGCGCGACGGATAAAGAAACTCGCATCAGAACTCGGCCGATTAAAACCTATCCGTCCTTTGCCCCTCGCGGTGGCCTCGACAGAATTTATTATCGGGGTAAGTTACAAGCCATTTCGGCCATGCCCTGTCGCCATCAAGTCGCCCGAGTGGCCAGCGACCATCTACCGATAATTGCAGAGTTCAATCTGGAGTCTTAATCTTTCAGCTAGGGATCATCTCACCATCACCCTGTCGCCAAGAGTAATGATCACGGTATTAGCACCAAACTAAGCCTATCTGATGGTAAACAATTATGAAGGTTGGAGGCCGTGATGCTGCTACTTCAATACTTAGACTTTAAACCCCGTAAACCTGTAAAAACATCGCCACGGCCCTCATCACCTCACGATTGATCTCCTCGTCCGACGGCAAACCCAGGCCCAGAGCACCACGCATATGCAAATCAGAGCGAATCATACCGAAATATTGTCGCGCCGCTGAATGGCTATCATCAAGTTTGAGCTTGCCCTCTACAACCTGTTGCTCGAGATACGTGGACAGGCGTGTCGCTGCTGCATCGGGACCATTAAGGAAAAATGTTCTAGCCAGCTCGGGAAAACGTACACCTTCCGACACGACGGTGCGGAAAAGCGCCAAACTATCGGCTCGCAACAAAACATCAAAATAAGTTTTACCAAGATCTTCAAGGGTGGCTTGTAGACTACTTGCACTATCAATGGAGACTTCGAGGGGAGACAACATCTGTGTAGCCAGACTAGCGACGATGGCGGCAAACAGCTCCTCTTTGTTGCCGAAGTATTTGTACACCGTGCGCTTTGAACCACCGGCACGGCGTACAATTTCATCAACACTGGCGCTGACGTAGCCATACTCTAGAAAGACCTCTACACCCGCCGCCAAAATCGTTTCGCGGCGCAGCTGCTCTGCGGTTTTTTCTGCATTCACCATAGCAACAAACTTTTCCCAATCGTTGTTCAACGTTAACACTCGGCCGCTCTACGCCATCATGCTGTTCCTACGGAAGCCGCTCTAGGTTAAGACTAATTAGCCGAATAAAAACCAGAACTGCAGCAGCCCTATAGCACTTAATAATATATGTCAACACCTTGCGCCAGCCTCGACCCGGTGATAGGGTACTGGCCAGTACCAGCATTAATCAAGCGTTATTTCCAAGGTGCAATGGATACAGGGTGTGGGTAGTAAAACAATCATTTAACCACCCAGCCCCTCGTGCCAATCAGTCACATGAACACGACTGATCAACAAGCCTTACCGAACTAGCACTTGCCAATTTTGATTATACGGTAATCGTCATGCGTAAAATTATTCTTCTTGGAGCTCTTTTCGTCGGTGCCATCTTTGCGGGTCTTTGGGCCAAGGAGTGGTGGTTTGAAGGTCGCTTCTGGCAGTCGACCGATAATGCCTACACGCGCAGTGACATCACCGTGATCAGTGCTAAAGTTGCCGGAATTGTTGACAAGGTCAACGTCAGTGCCAACGAAAAGGTAAAGGCGGGTGACATTCTGATCTCCATGTATAAACCCATTTTCAATGCCAAGGTCGCCCGTGCCCAGGCCGATGTGGTTGAAGCCGAGGCCAGCCTGGCCCGTGTCGATACACAACACAACCTACAAAAAGCCACCATTGCCGCCAGTCGAGCAGAAGTTAAATCCGCCGAGGCACAATTAAAACGCGCCAATCTCGACCTGGGTCGATCCAGAACCTTGAAAGATAAGGGTTATGCCGAAAAGCAACGCTATGACCACGACCTCACCGATGTCAGCAGTGCCGAGGCCGAGCTGTCTCGCACTCATGCCAACCGAAAGGCTGCGATCGCTCAGCTCGATGTACTGATAGCTGAAAAAGCAGAGATTAGTGCCGAACAGGCCCGTGCCGAAGCCGAGGTCGACCTCGCGAAGATCGCCTTATACCTCTCCGACATTCGCTCCCCGCGCGATGGCGTGGTTGGTGCCAAACATGTCGAGAGTGGCGAATACATCCACGTTGGCGCACGCAAAATGGCCATTGTCTCCCTCGACAAGGTCTGGGTTAGCGCCAATTTTAAAGAAACCCAGCTCACCAGCATGGTACCGGGGCAAAAGGCCAAGGTCGAAGTGGACGCCTTTCCTGATCAAGTCATCGATGGTGTTATTGAAAGCCTATCCCCAGCCAGCGGCGCCGAATTCAGCCTCTTGCCACCGGATAATGCCACCGGAAATTTCACCAAAATTGTACAGCGAGTGCCGGTCAAAATATTACTCGACGCCAATAATCCGATCGTCAAATTATTGCGCCCCGGTATGTCGGTGCTTGCGAAAATCGATACGCGATCCACCCCTAGCGCAAAGACTGCTGGCCCGAGTGATTCGTCCACCATCGTACTTTCGCACTGAAAACAAACGCCAGGCGATCGACTTTAATCGCTTACCCCCTGCCTGGCGGGGCGAATATGGACGGCCATCATGAGTAATTCTGCAAACCCCTCCCTAGAGGATGCCCCAGCAGTCATCGATGAAGAATCGGTATCTTTCGGCACTTGGTTAACCGTGTTCGGCGGTGTACTGGGTGCTTTTATTGCTGTCCTCAACATTCACATCACCAATGCCTCACTGAAAGATATTCAGGGTGCACTCTCCGCGACCCTTGAGGAAGGCTCATTTATTTCCACCGCCTACCTCACCGCCGAGGTGGTGGTCATACCGGTGACCGGCTGGCTCGCCATGGTCTTTGGTCTACGGCCCTACATGCTTGTCAACACCGTATTATTTGCCGGCGCCACCCTACTCTGTGCCTCCGCCTGGAATTTAGAGTCGATGCTGGTTTTTCGCACCCTGGCAGGCCTCGCCGGTGGCACCTTGATACCCCTGTCGTTCACACTCATCCTCACATTGCTACCACCCAGTAAGCAGGCCATCGGCATGGGCATGTTCGCCCTCACCGCCACCCAGGCTCCGTCTATCGGCCCCACCCTTGGCGGCTATCTGACCGAAGCCTTTGGCTGGCAGTCGGTGTTTTATCTGCAAATTGTGCCCACTGGCATTATGTTTTTAATCCTCTTCCAGGGCCTAAAAAAGACCAAACCACAGTTCAATCTCCTCAAGAATGGCGACTGGTTTGGCATTCTTTCCATGGCCATAGGCCTGGGGGCAATGATTATTGTGCTTGAAGAAGGCAATCGCAAAGACTGGCTGGAATCGGATTTCATTTTCAACGGCACCCTACTCGCCATCACCTGTTTGTTGACCTTTGTAGTGATTGAACTGAAACGCAAAGATCCCTTTATCAACTTGCGCCTACTAGCACGGCGAAATTTCCTACTATCAAACCTGGTCGGCATTGTTCTGGGTCTCGGTCTCTACGGTTCGGTGTTCATCCTACCCATGTTCCTCGCCCAGGTGCACGGCTTCAACGCCATGCAAATTGGTTTGGTAATGATGTGGGTCGGCCTGCCCCAGCTCATCGTCGTACCCATTGTGTTGCGGCTCATGGCCCACATTGACATGCGCGTGCTACTGGCCTTTGGTGCCTTTATTTTCGGTTTGAGCTGTCTGCTCAACATCAACATGAGTGCCGACTACGGTCACGACCACCTCATTTGGCCGAACATCGTGCGCGGCCTCGGCATGCCCTTTATTATGGTGCCACTCAATGTTATCGCCACCGCCGGCATTGAAAAGGATCAGGTCGGCTCGGCCTCCGGTCTATTTAATGTACTGCGTAATTTGGGCGGTGCCGTTGGCATCGCCACACTAGCGACCTTTTTGTCCCTGCGCCAACAATTTCACTCCAACCATATTGTTGAAAACATCAGTGCCTACAATCCCTTCACCATGGAGCGACTGCAGGGTTTTGCCAGCCATTTTGGCAGCCTTGGTGCCGACCCCTTACTAGCTCAGGAGCAGGCCATACGAGCTGTCGATGCCATCGCTCGGCGTGAGAGCTTCATCATGGCCTACAACGACTGTTTTTATTTTATGGGCGCGGCCTTCATCCTCAGTCTTGGTTTTATCGCCATGATGAAGAAAGCCGGCTGAATTCAATATTGAAGTGAAACAATAATCTGAAGCGACGATAATTCATGAGTGATACGGCAACCACCCTAGAGGAAGAAAGCAGTTCTAACACCCCGGCTGTCGATGAAGACCACGTTTCGCTAAAAACCTGGTTTACGGTATGGGGCAGTGTCATTGGTGCCTTTATCGCCGTGCTCAACATAATGATCACCAACTCCTCGCTAAAAGATATTCAGGGAGCCCTCGGGGCCACCCTGCACGAGGGCTCGTTTATTTCCACCGCCTACCTCACCGCCGAGGTGGTGGTCATCCCCCTCACGGGCTGGCTGGTGCAAGTCGTCGGCCTGCGTCGCTTTGTACTCACCGCCTCCAGTATTTTTCTCGCCGCAACGCTGTGCTGTGCAATGGCCTGGAGTTTGGAATCCATGTTGGTGTTTCGCACCATTGCCGGTTTTGCCGGCGGTACCTTCATACCCCTTTCATTCACCGTCATCCTCACCCTGCTGCCGCCCAGCAAACAGCCCCTGGGCATTGCCATGTTTTCCCTCACAGCAACCCAGGCTCCCTCCATTGGCCCGACACTGGGCGGCTTTCTCACCGAAAACTACGGCTGGGAATCGATCTTTTATTTACAGGTGTTTCCCACCACATTGATGATTTTGATTTTATCCTGGGGTTTGAGTCAGTCCAGCAGTAAATGGGCAATGCTCAAAGAAGCCGACTGGCCGGGCATCCTCACCCTGTCTGCAGCCCTTGGCGCGATGATTATTATTCTTGAGGAGGGCAATCGACTCGACTGGCTTGAATCTCAATCCATAGTAAATGGCTGCCTCTTTGCCGGCTCCTGTTTTTTAATCTTTATCTACCGACAGCTGTGGGGCCCCAACCCCTTTATTAACGTGCGTTTACTGGGGCGCTGGAATTTCGGCATGGCCAATGTTATCGGTGTCATCCTCGGTCTCGGCTTATATGGCACCATCTTTATTACCCCGCTCTTCCTCGCGCAAATACAGGACTATAACGCCCTGCAGATCGGCGTCACCATGATGTGGTTTGGCTTCCCTCAGCTAATCGCAGTGCCCTTAATCGTACGCCTTATGAAAAAGGTCGACCTGCGCCATCTGGTCGCCTTTGGCTGCATAATTTTTGCCTGGAGCTGCCTAATCAATGTTCACATGAATGCAGACTCCGGCTATGACCAACTGCTGTTGGCCAACTTTATTCGCGGTATAGGCCAGCCCTTTCTCTCCATTCCCCTTGCGGTGATGGCCACCGTGGGTATTGAAAAGGCACAGGTAGGTTCGGCATCTGGCCTCTATAACCTAACCCGCAACCTCGGTGGCGCCGTCGGCATCGCCTTCCTCGCCACCTTTTTATCCATTCGCCAACAGTTTCACTCCAGCCATGTGGTCGAAAACATCTCCCTCTACAACCCCGTAACGGTTGAACGGCTGGATGGCTTAAAAAACTATTTTAAAGACCTGGGTGCCGACAGCTTCCTCGCGCAAGAACAGGCCGTCCGCGCCATCGATGCCATCGCCCGGCGAGAAAGTATGGTCATGGCCTATAACGATGCCTTCTATTTTGTCGGCGCGGCGTTTTTATTTGGTGCCTGCGTGACTTATACCTTGAAGCCTTTTCGGCCCCAGGCTTAGAAAAGATATCAGCCCGTCAATCGCCACAGCCACATAAGTGACAAGCAGTAATAAACCTTTCATGTGGGCATTGAGCCGAATGGCGATAAAACCGCATAGAGGTATGGCGAGCTCGGCAATAAAAGTGTAATTAAAACTATTATTTGAATTTCAGCGGTAGTGGTTATACCACCTGAACTTTCCATTCAGGTGGTATAACGCGCCCACTATTTTTTATTTTTCATTGCCTGCTGTAACAGGGCTCCCATACTGCCGACTTTGGCTTTACCCTTCGCCTCGCCTGCCTGCTTGTTCTGCCGACGCTGGCCACCGGACTTTTGTCCACCCGCTTTGCGCCCAGAAGAGTTTGTCCGCTTCGAGCGCCCTGCCCCATCTTCACCCGCTTGTTGATCCGGCAATTCATCGTCAAGGCGCATGGTCAGGCCGATGCGATTACGCTTCACATCGACCTCCATCACTTTAATCTTTACTACATCGCCAGCTTTAACGACTTCGCGGGGGTCTTTAACAAAACGATTGGATAAGGCAGAAATATGCACCAGGCCATCTTGGTGGACACCGATATCGACGAAGGCACCAAAGTTAGTCACATTGGTAATAGCTCCCTCCAGAACCATACCGGCTTCAAGGTGGCTAATTTTTTCGACGCCCTCCTGAAATTGTGCCGCTTTAAAATCGGGGCGCGGATCCCGGCCCGGTTTGTCCAGCTCACCGATAATGTCGGTCACCGTCGGCAGGCCGAATTGTTCATCGACATAGTCCGGTGCTTTAACACTGCGTAGAAAGGTTGTATTGCCAATGAGGCTAGCCATCTCGAGACTATTGCGCTGGGCAATCTTCTCAACCACGGCGTAGGACTCGGGATGGACGGCGGAGGCATCAAGGGGATTACTACCATTGGCGATACGTAAAAAGCCCGCCGCCTGTTCGAAGGTTTTAGCGCCGAGGCGGGGGACAGCTTTAAGGTCGGCGCGGCTATTAAAAGCCCCATTGCTATCGCGAAATTCGACAATATTATTGGCAATGCTCTGACTTAAACCGGAGACCCGCGCCAACAACGGTGCCGAGGCGGTATTCACTTCTACGCCCACCGCATTCACACAGTCCTCAACCACCACATCCAAGGAGCGGGCCAGCTGAAATTGCGAGACGTCGTGCTGGTATTGACCAACACCAATGGATTTGGGGTCAATCTTCACCAGTTCGGCCAGTGGGTCCTGCAGGCGCCGAGCGATGGAAATAGCACCACGAATGGTGACATCTAGATCGGGGAATTCCTTCGCCGCAAATTCACTCGCCGAGTAAATAGAAGCCCCCGCCTCATTCACCATGACGCTTTGTACATTGAGATGCTTGTGGGCTTTCAGCACATCGTTAACAAATTTTTCCGTTTCACGGGAGCCCGTGCCATTGCCGATAGCGATTAGTCCGACTTTGTGCTTTTCACACAGTCGTAGTAAAACCGCCTCCGCTTCCTGCAAACGTTTCTGCGGTGGCGTGGGGAAAATAGCGCAGTGATCGAGCACCTTGCCGGTGCCATCGACAACCGCGAGTTTGACGCCGGTACGCAAACCGGGATCTAAACCAATCGTCGCCTTTTGCCCTGCGGGGGCCGCCAGCAGCAGGTCTTTTAAATTATCGGCGAAGACCTGTATAGCGCCCTCTTCGGCACGCTCGCGTATTTCCCCCAGCAGGTCGGTTTCCAGGTGGGTGAGTAACTTCACCCGCCAGGTCCAGCGCACCACTTCATTTAACCAACGATCGGCGGCACGGCCCTCGTCACTAATTCCCCAGAAGCTGGCGACCATGCCTTCGCAGGGGTGGGCCACTTTCAATGACCCCGCCTCCTCAGTATCACCCACGGTGATGGCAATACTCAGCACACCCTCGTTGCGACCGCGGAATATTGCCAGCGCTCGGTGAGAGGGTATCGTGCTCAGCAATTCATCGTATTCAAAGTAATCGCGAAACTTGGCGCCGTCGTTTTCTTTGCCATCGATTAAACGGGCACTGGCCTGGCCCTCGTCTTTCAAAAAATGACGTAACTTGCCGAGCAATTCAGCATTTTCGGCAAACTTCTCCATCAAAATAAACTTGGCACCATCAAGGGCCGCCTTTACATCGGTGATTTTTTTGCCTTCTTCACTATCACCTTTGAGGTATTTCGCCGCCTCCTCTTCCGGGTTCAGAGTCGGCTCCGCCAACAGGGCATCGGCCAGGGGCTCAAGACCGGCCTCGCGGGCAATCTGCCCCTTGGTACGACGTTTTACTTTGTAAGGCAGGTAGAGATCTTCAAGGCGGGTTTTAGTATCGGCAGATTTAATCGCCTGCGTCAATTCAGGGCTCAGCTTACCCTGCTCTTCAATACTCTTGAGGATGGCTTCACGACGTTCTTCAAGTTCACGCAAATAGCGCAGGCGCTCCTCCAGGGTGCGTAGCTGACCATCGTCGAGACCACCGGTCACCTCTTTGCGATAGCGTGCAATAAAGGGCACCGTAGCGCCCTCATCCAACATGCTAATGGCCGCGACAACTTGCTCTTGCTTGGCAGCAATCTCATCGGCAATACGCTGGGCAATACTCTCCATACACTTTTTCACTCTTAGTCTACTAGCTTAATTGAGGGCTATCGTTACGCCCCTTAACGCAGTGGCCCGGCTACTGAGCAGGCATCTCTACGGGTGGCTATTATGGATACAAGCGCAGGATAAAGCAGTACTATTCTCTAGCTTCCGGCTTTTTCCCCACGCTCTACACGCAGCAGAAGCTTTGGTGGAACTTAGCCCACTTTTTTGCCCACCCGCCACAGCCATGGCCCTATTCAGACAATAAATACCGAATATAGAAATTATTGATTTAATTTATTCGACTGCTTTCGCTACTATGCTCTCGCTAGAAAATATCAGTCGCGAAGCCAGCCCCGACACCCTGCCAGCTCATTTCGCAAGGCTCACAGGTTCAGCTAAGCTGCTATACACCCGCCACCTTATTTAAGGAGTCACCGACCATGTCATATTCATCAGACATCGACGCAGCTGCCAGCTTGATCAAAGAGCAAGGCAGTGCATGGAAAGCCATCAGCCCCGAGTATGTTGCTCGTATGCGCGCCCAGAACCGCTTCCAAACTGGCATCGATATCGCCAAGTACACCGCCGGCATCATGCGTAAAGATATGGCCGAGTACGAAGCTGACTCCTCTAGCTACACCCAGTCTCTGGGTTGCTGGCACGGTTTTATCGGCCAACAGAAAATGATCGCCATCAAGAAGCACCTGCAAACTACTAACAAGCGCTACCTCTACCTTTCAGGTTGGATGGTTGCGGCTCTGCGTTCTGACTTCGGCCCATTGCCCGATCAGTCTATGCACGAGAAAACCTCGGTTTCTGCATTGATTGCAGAACTCTACACTTTCTTGCGCCAGGCTGATGCCCGCGAGCTGGGTGGTTTATTCCGCGAACTCGACGCCGCCCGCGAAGCTGGCGATGCCGCTGCTGAAGCAGACGTCCAGTCTAAAATCGACAACCACGAAACCCACGTGGTACCGATCATTGCCGACATCGACGCCGGTTTCGGTAACGAAGAAGCCACCTACCTGCTGGCCAAGCAAATGATTGAAGCCGGTGCCTGCTGCATCCAGCTTGAAAATCAGGTCTCTGACGCCAAGCAATGTGGCCACCAGGACGGTAAAGTAACTGTTCCTCACGAAGATTTCGTCGCCAAGATCAATGCCGTTCGCTATGCCTTTTTAGAGCTGGGTGTTGACGACGGTGTTATCGTTGCGCGCACCGACTCACTGGGTGCTGGCCTGACGCAGAAAATCCCCGTGTCACAAGAGCCCGGCGATCTCGCCGACCAGTACAACGCCTTCCTCGAAGTGGAAGAAGTCACTGCTGACGACCTCGGTAACGGCGATCTCGTGATCAAGCAAAACGGCAAACTGGTTCGCCCCGTGCGCCTGCCCAACGGCCTGATGCGTTTTAAAGCTGGTACTGGCGAAGCGCGTTGCGTACTCGACAGCATCGTATCACTGCAAAGCGGCGCCGACCTGCTGTGGATCGAAACCGAGAAGCCCCACGTTGGCCAAATCGGCGCCATGGTTGATGAAATCCGCAAAGTCATCCCCAATGCCAAGCTGGTCTACAACAATTCACCGTCGTTCAACTGGACGCTTAACTTCCGTCAGCAAGTGTTCGACACCTGGGCCGAAGCCGGAAAAGACGTCTCCGCCTACACCCGCGATGACTTGATGAGCGAAAGTTACGACGAGACAGAGCTGGCTATCGTTGCCGATGAAAAGATCCGCACCTTCCAGGCTGACTCAGCCCGCGAAGCCGGTATCTTCCACCACCTCATCACCCTGCCGACTTACCACACCGCCGCACTGTCTACCGACAACCTGGCGAAAGA
>MAAC01015575.1_pt1 | contig 29537 bp, 23 predicted proteins | sample 1115981 | NCBI WGS metagenome assembly MAAC01 (sample SAMN04961126, study PRJNA320927) | seawater metagenome | isolation source: sample BD02T64 sea water enriched with oil for 64 days | place: USA:Gulf of Mexico | collected 2013-07-27
GCTCTTACATCTACATTCATTTGTTGTTCTATCATTTTAAGATTTTAAGTTTGATAAAAATTAATTGGAAACAAAGCTACAATAATAGCCTTTTTTTTCTTGTTAAAAGAAGGTTAAAGGTTTTAGTGAAAACTGCTAAAAAAAACTTAATTGTAATTCTTGATAACGAGTTTGTTATGAGAAAAATATGTTGAGGACATAGGTTTAAAAACGATATTCCATTTTCAAAAGTACAAATCGTTCTAATAATCGATATTCTGTTGTTGAAGTGCCAATATCACTAATTGAAAAATTTCTAAAAGTTTGAGTGTTGAATAGATTTTTTCCGGTAAGAGCTAAAGTTAACTTGTTTTTTTTTAGGGTGTATCTTGCATCAAAGTCTAAAAAGCTGTAGGTATTATTTTTTTGATCATGGTTTCCAAAAAAATAATGTTCAGTTTGAATCTCAACGTTAAACTTATCATTAAATACGAAGGATAAATCGAGAAAACTTACGTTGTTGGTAAAAGAATTAGTTATTGTTGAAGTTTCTATTTGATTAGTCGTCCATTTTGTACCAATATGATAATTAGCCACCCCTTTAAAACCCGAGCGTAATTCTAAGCCATAATTGTAATTGTAGGATGTTACTTCTTGTAAATTAGAATTATTTATCACATTCTTATAATTAGATTTTGAAAAACCAAGATCTATTTTTAAGTTGGATGAAATTTCCTTAAAGTAATAATCAAGTTTTGATGAGACGCTTAAAAAAGCTCTGTCTTTTATAAGTATTTTTTCTGATTGAGTATAGTTTCGATTGAGAATGGTGTTGGTTGAAAGGAAATCGAAATTTTTAGCAAAAAAAACAAAAGTATTAGCAAAAAAACGATTGCCCCAATTCCCCAACTGATAATTTAAAAGTAATGTTGATGTATCTAATTGATTAAAATCTCCTGTTCCTCTAGAAAAGGAACGGAAACCTGTTAAAACATAGTTGTTAGATACATCTTCAATTTTTGCATTTGTAGTGTTGTAAGAATATGAAGTCGTAATTTTATTTTCATTGTTTATTTTCCATTCTAAACCAATACTTGGATTTAAAAAAAAAGACTGTTGTTTCTCTGATAAACCTCCAATATTTAAGTAGCTAAATAATTGATAGAAACCCAAAGTATTCGTTATTGTGATATCTTTGATTTTATAATGATATTTTGATTTTAAATATAAGTTATTAAATTTATATTCTAAATCATTTTGGAAATTATTTGGTGTGCTAATAATTGTAGTATTTTCCAGTAAAGTAAATTCGGTTTGATGTTTGTCTTTTCTAAATGTATTTCCTAATTGCAACTCTAATAAGTTTCCATTTGTTTTTCGATCTAATAGATGTGCATCAAATCCTATAAATTGCATTTTATTTATACTTTGTTGTTGCACATTATTTACTGATGAACCAGGGAATAAGTCTTGATATAAAAAGTGATTGACAGTATAGTTTTGAGGCGAATTCTCATTGATAAATCGACCAGTTAATAAGAGCACTTTTTTTTCTTTAAACTTGTTCGAATAGGTTGTTTTTTGGTCAAATAACGTATTGTTAGATTGTAGACTTTCATTAGTTGATGTGTCATTAAAAGCTAGGTCAGATTGCCCATTGGTGCTTCCACTGTTGTATTTTGTAGTGCTTTCTAGCATTTTTGTTTTAGAAATGTTGTAGATGAAATCTAGTTTTCCAAAACCAATCTTTTTTTTATTATTTAATTGATAGTTTTCTGTATTTGTAAAATTGATATTGTTTGTTGTTACATTATTAACAGAATTTCTATAAAATTCATTTTCATCCCAATTAAAAAAACCGAGAGTCTTAATTTTTAATTTTTGGGTTGGATTAAAAATAGCGTTTAACGAAAGTAATTTTGTGTTATTAAAATTGGTTCTGCTTTTTTTAAAGTTTAAAGACGAAGCAGATAAATGGATTAAGTTTTTTGTGGTTTGATTATCCCCAATACTTGCAGGTTCATTCATTCGAAAAGGTCTAATAAGGTTCTCGAGATCTCCTGTTGGGTCGACACCTATATTGTTAAGGTTGGTTAAGAAATAGTATTTATTTTTTTTACCAAAGTTCATTAAATTCGCTTTTTGTTGATGAAAGTTGTTGCCAATACTAGTTTCAATATTACCAAACCAAATGCGTCTGGAGTTATCGTTTAATTTTAAATTTAGTGCAACTTTATTACTTTCTTCAACAGTATTTAGTATACGGTTATTTGAATAATTTACTAATAGCTCTACTTTATCAATTGAATATGCTGGCATATTCTTGGACAAAATTTTGTATCCTTTTTCAAAAAAATCATCACCATCTACCATTAATTTCTCTATTTCCTGGTTACCTATTTTTATAGTTCCATCTGTTTCTATATTTACGCCAGGTATTGTTTTTAGTAGGTCTTCTACAGTTTGTTCTGTGCCATTAACAAAAAATTTTGTTTTAAAGCTTATAGTATCTTTTTTTACAACAATGGGTTTTTTGGCCCTGATTATTACTTCGTCTAAATCAATTATTTTTTCTGTTAAAATAATTTTCAGTAGTTTTTTTAAATTTTCTTTATTAAAACTTAATATAATTTTTTTTGTTTTATAGCCTAATGCAGAGATTTTTAACTTAAAATTATTAGGGATGTTTTTTATTTCAAATTCCCCATTTTTATTTGCGTACAAGTAAATTGAACTAGAAAAAGAATCTTTTTTTACTTCTATATGAGCAAAGGCGATTTTTTCTTTTCCAGAATTTAAAATAACTCCTTTAATAGTATTTTGAGAATAAATTTTTGTAGAAAATAAAATAAAGAAAAATAAAACATATTTTAAATTTTTCATAACTGTTCTTCCCATTCATATTTTATTTCTAATCCACTGTGTTTTTTTAGCTTAATGTTAATTGCCTTGCTACCTTTAGGTAGTCTAGAAATTATTTGTTGCATTTTTGACTTTACATTTTCATTTAATTTTTCACTAAACTCTTTTAAACTTATTTTTGAATATTTGGTGTTTTTTTTATGAAGATTAAAACCTAAGTTATTTTTTTTGATAAATTCTATTTTTTCCGCTATGAATTGTACTTGATTTAAATTATCTTTTACTTCTAGTATTAATCCTGGAAGTCCGTTTAGTTTCCATGGTCCAAATTTAGTTGGTATTTCCTCTGTAAACCAAGCAGTGTAAGTTCGCCCTCTAAAATACCCTGTTGCCTTAGTAGATTTGTACCCTAAAATTGTATCGTTTATTTTTGTATGAATTTTCCAAGCGATTTTACTTAATCTTTCTTGCACCAAGAAGAATTTTTCATTCAAGAGAACCTTCATGAAAATTGAATCTCTTTTTAAATCGACATTTATTATTTTACTGAATTTGTTATTATATTTAATTACCGTTGTTATATTTTTTTTATTAAGATCTTCTGTTGAATGTTTTTCAACATAATACGATTGGGTACTATTAAATACTAGTTGAGTGACTTTATTTACAGGGATGTAGAAGTTTAACTTTTCTTTATAGGTTACTTTCATTTGAAATCCTGATTGGCTAATTGCTTTTAAAGATGTTAAAATTATTAGTATGGTTGCTATGTTTTTCATTAAAATTATATTAAATTTTCAAACTCTCTGGTGTTTAATAAATACCAGAGAGTTATATTACTTTTTGAGTCGTGATCTAAATCCAGTGAACTGTAACACCACATTCGCCATTAATACCATATGTTTCTATTTCAAATTCCCCTACTATTTCCCCGTCATGAACGACATAGTGCGTTTCTATGCAAAAATATCCATTCTGAACTACCTTTACAATTTCTTTGTAACTTGAATTTTTCTTTTTTAATACTTCAGTTGTTGAAATACTTGCAAACGTTATTGATCCTATTAGCATAAAAGCTAACATAAATATTGTTTTTTTCATTTTAATCTATTTTTTTTGAGTGTAAACAACTCGTTATTTTTTATTACTGAGTTTGTCATGAATAAACAAGTATAAAACTCTAAAAAAACTTGTAAGAAAGGTTTATTTTTGCAAGACTTTCCTCTGTGTGTTAAGCATAGCTATGTCATAGTAGTTCTTGGTTTTAAGTGAAACATTTATGTAAGATATTTTTGTTCCTAAAATAATAACCTGCAGAGGATTTTCTTTTTCATAGCAATCTCAGGTAGGTTGTTTTTCTTCTTTGTAAAGGTTTCAAAACATTTTTGAAGTTACCTAATTTTTTAATCTCCTTTTTGGAATACCTATTTATGGGATGTAGCTCTTCTCACGGGAAATGGGTATTCCAAAATGGAATGGTTTTATGTTTGAAATTTTTGTAGTTTTGGCATCAATAAAAATGCTGTTTTTTGATAAAGAATGAATATGAAAAAGGATACAATAGAAGGTATATCTAAAAAGATTTTACAAAGAATAATTAATAAAAGGCAAGAATTGGGAATTTCTCAAATGGAGTTGGCATTAAAATTACACTTAACGGCCAATGGCTATTTTAAAATAGAAAAAGGTCTTACAAAACTAGATGTAAAAAGGTTGTTGCAAATTGCTCAGGTTTTAGAAATTAGTCCTGTTTATTTTTTAGAAGATTTGTAATTGTTATTACTTAAATTTTTTAAGTACGAGTTTGTTATCTTCAAAAACACCATAGGTATAGTGTTGAATCCAATCACCTAGGTTGATGTATTTACTATTGTCATTCAATTGAATATCTAGTGGTAAGTGTCTGTGTCCAAATACAAAATAATCGTAATGTTTGGTTTCTAGCTTACGTTTGCAATATTGAGCCAACCACTCGTTTTCTTCTCCTAAGAATACAGCATCTTCATCGCCAGAAATCAGTTTGTTCTTTACAGACATGTATTGTCCAAGCTTCATTCCTACATCTGGGTGTAACCATTTAAATAACCACTGAAATAACGGAAAAGTGAAGATTTTTTTCATGCGTTTATAGCCTTTGTCTCCAGGGCCTAAACCATCTCCATGACCAATTAAAAGTGTTGTATTGTTAAATGTAAATTCTTGTGGTTTGTGAAATACAGGTATATTCAATTCTTTTTCAAAGTAATCTTTCATCCATAAATCATGGTTTCCAACAAAGAAATAAATCGGAATTCCACTGTCTTTAATCTCTGCTAATTTACCTAGAACTCTAACAAAACCTTTAGGTACCACTGTTTTATATTCGAACCAAAAGTCAAATAAATCACCTAATAAAAAAATGGCAGCGGCATCTTCTTTTGCCTCGTTAAGCCAGGCTACAAATTTTTGTTCTCTTGGAAAACTTGCTTCTGGATTTGGAGCACCTAAGTGCTGATCAGAGGCAAAGTAAATTTTTTTGTTATCGGATACATGAATCATTGCCACAAAGAAACGGCATTAATTTGTAGTTTCCAACTCTAAAACTTTCAAGATCATTTTATCATCAGACTGAATAATTTTGAAGAAACTGTCATCACCATAAATTTGTCTTGCAATAGCTGCTTTTAAGTATTGTTCGATAATTTTTTTAGATGTATCAGAAGGATTGTATGTATTGTTTAACCTTCTTCTTGTATCAGTCAATCTTGCGTTTATTTGCGCAATGTAACTTGTATACGCTTTGTCAATGTTATACGAAGCAATAAAGTTATCTAAAGTGATTTTAGAAAAGTCTTTTCTGTTATTGTCAACCAAATCAAAGGCGAAATTTTGAATGGAATTGAAATTGGCTAAATATGTTGTGGTGTCTAATGCTACAAATATATCAGGAACAATACCGCCACCTCCATACACAATTTTCCCTTTTGGAGTCTTAAATTTTAAAGAATCAACTACTTTAATACTGTCTTTGTTCAGTAATTCACCATTCTTAATTCTATTATTGATGTCTCTAGAGTAGCTTTTTCCATTTCCTTTTTCGTACGGTTTTTGGATAGATCTTCCAGTGGGAGTATAATACCTAGCAATGGTTAACCTGATTGCAGAACCATCTCCTAAATCTTTTTCTTCCTGTACCAATCCTTTACCAAAAGATCGTCTTCCAATAGTAATTCCTCTATCATTATCTTGTAAAGCACCCGCAACAATTTCTGAAGCTGAAGCAGAGTTTTGATCGATTAGAATGTACAATCCACCTTTTTCAAAATTACCTCTCGCTGTTGAAAAAGATTCGTCTACATTTCCTTTATTGTCTTTTGTAAAAACAATTAGTTTTCCATCTTCTAAAAATTCATCAACAATTTTATTTGCAATATCTATATATCCGCCGCCATTTCCTCTTAGGTCAAACACCAAATCTGACATTCCTTTGCTTTGCAATTTGGTCAATGCTGCTTTAAATTCTCTATAAGATGTTCTCGCAAAACGCTCTAATTTTATATAGCCAATAGAATCATTTATCATATAAGAAGCGTCTACACTTTTTATGGCAACTTTTCCTCTTTTTAAGCGTATTGTAAATAAGGAGTCATTTGTTTTTCTATAGATCTGTAAATCAACATTTGTATTTGGTTCGCCTTTTAAAAATTTAGGAACTCCTGCACTTAATAAATTTTTACCATGAAGTGTGTCTTTATTAGCCATTAAAATTCTGTCTCCGGCTTTAATACCAGCTTTAATACTTGGCCCTCCTTTAATTGGTCGAATAACAGTTATGGAATCTTTTATCATTCTAAATTGTACGCCTATTCCAACAAAATTTCCTTGCATGTTTTCTGTAACTTGCTGCAGGTTTTCTTTTGGAATATACACAGAATGTGGGTCTAATTTTCCAAGAATTTGAGTTATAGCACCGTCTAATAAATCATCTGTATCAACACTGTCTACATAATCTCGTTGGATAAAATCAATTAAGCGTTTTAGTTTTACTTCATTGACAGATTTATTTGCAAATAAATTTACGGATGAAGTTCCATTATTAAAGAAACTACCGATTAAAACTCCTAGTACAATTGCGAAGGCAAAATATAATGGTAAATAATTTTTATTCATTTGGTAAATATGTTATTTCTACTCCTGCTTTTTGTAAGAACTTTAAGCCAGCATCATCTTTATATCCATTTGCATATACAACTCTTTTAATACCTGCTTGGTGAATTAACTTACTACATTCTTTACAGGGAGATAAAGTAATATAAAGTGTTGCATCCTTGCAAGATTGGGTAGAAGAAGCTACTTTTAAAATAGCATTTGCTTCTGCATGTAAAACATACCATTTTGTGTAGTCTTCTTCATTTTCACACGGGTTTTCAAAACCTGTTGGGGTTCCGTTAAATCCGTCAGAAATAATCATACGATCTTTCACAATAATTGCACCCACTTGTTTGCGCTTGCAGTGTGAAAGTTTGGCCCATTCATATGCCATTTTTAAATAAGCAGTATCGTATTTAAGTTGCTTTTTATTCATAGAGCTAAAGTAATGTCTTTTATAAATGTTATGCGTTAATTTTTTACCAAAAAACGCGTTCTATCATCATTGGGATCACAAACCCAATAACAATTGCAGAGGTAACGAGTACCCAATCCCTTCTAGTAACTTTAAAAAAGTACTGTAATATAGCACCTATAATTAAAATTCCTAATACAATAATTACTTGAGCCAATTCAATTCCGAGTGCAAACTCAATTAATGGCAACAATTTGTCTTCTTCGCGTCCAACCATCATTCTAAAATAATTAGAAAACCCAAGCCCATGGATTAAGCCAAAAAATAATGCGAAAATTAAATTTATATTGTCTTTTGTTGATGAATTCTTTGCTAGGTTTAAAATATTCACAACACTTGTAATAAATATGGTCACAGGAATTAGAAATTCTACAATTTTCACATCCACTTTTAAAACTCCATAAGCAGATAACGCTAAAGTTAATGTGTGTCCAATAGTAAATAAGGTGATTAACCAAAGTACTTTCTTAAATTGATCAAAAGAAAAAATAACAGCCAAAGCAATTAAGAAAAGAATATGATCATATGCAGAAAAATCTAACACATGGTTTAAACCTATTTTTAGGTACAAAATAAAATCATCCATAATTTAAATTTAGAAAATCAAATATATAAAAAAGTTATACGTAGCCTTGTAATTTTTCTTTAAAAAAGAGTTGAAAATTGAGATAAATTTCTAAATTTGAGAGGAATGCAAATTCGTTAATAAAAACAACAAACAACAAACTATAATTATGAGTTCAAGAAGAGATTTTATAAAAAAATCAGCCATTATCGGAACCGGATTGGCAATGTCTCCAAGTTTATCTTTTGGAGCATCTAATTCTTTTAAAGGGAAAAAAGTAAACGTTGCATTAATAGGAGTAGGATTGCGAGGAACCAATCACCTTAACAATGTGTTGTTAAGAGAAGATGTTTTGGTTACTGCAATTTGTGATATTGATCCGAGAAGAATTAAGATAGCTTTAGATTTAATTGATAAGGCTGGAGAGAAAAAACCAAAGGTTTTTGGAAAAAATGATTTAGATTATAGAAACTTATTAGATCTTAAAGAAGTTGATGCTGTAATTATTTCGACACCCTGGTTGTGGCATACAAAAATGGCAAAAGACTCAATGTTAGCAGGGAAATATACAGGATTAGAAGTGTCTGCTGCAAATACAATGGAAGAATGTTGGGATTTGGTAAACACGCACGAGCAAACAGGATCTCATTTAATGATTTTGGAAAACGTAAATTACCGTAGAGATGTGTTGGCCGTTTTAAATATGGTAAAGCAGAATGTTTTTGGCGAATTGGTTCATTTTAGATGTGGATATCAGCACGATTTACGTTTTGTGAAATTAAACGATGGTAAATCTGCGTACGGAAAAGGAGTAGAGTTTGGAGAAAAAGGAATTTCTGAATCTGCATGGAGAACACAACATTCATTATTAAGAAATGCAGATGTGTATCCAACACATGGTGTTGGGCCTATGGCAACGATGTGTGATGTAAACAGAGGAAACCGTTTTATGTCGTTAACTTCTCATGCAAGCAAAGGAATTGGAATACATAATTATATAGTAAAGCACGGAGGAAAGGATCATCCAAATGCGAAATTGAAATTCAAACAAGGAGATGTAATTACTTCTACAATAGAAACCGCTAACGGAGAAACCATTATTGTTACTCATGATTGTAATTTACCTAGGCCTTATTCTTTGGGGTTTAGAGTACAAGGAGCAAATGGACTGTGGGAAAAAGATGGAGATAGAATGTATATTGAAGGAAAATCAGAACCACACCGTTGGGATGAGTCAAAAGAATGGTTAGAAAAGTACGACCATCCACTTTGGAAAAAATATGGAGAACATGCCCAAGGAGCTGGACATGGCGGAATGGACTTCTTTGTAATTAATGCATTTATAGAATCTGCTAAAAGAAATATAGCTCCACCATTAGATGCATATGATGCGGCAGCTTGGAGTGCAATTACTCCGCTTTCTGAAGCGTCAATAGAAAATAATGGAGAGCCTCAAGATTTCCCAGATTTCACTCGTGGAATGTGGGTAAAACGAAAGCCTTATAATTGGATAAAAGATACGTATTAGTATTCGCTATCTACTATTAAAACCTTAACTCTAATGTTGAATTTATTTCAATTGAGTTGAGGTTTTTTTTTATTAATAAAAACACTGGTTTTTAAATAGAAATCTATCATAAAACAAAAGTTATTTTATGAAATTTGAGTAAAAATACAAACTAATATATTTTGCACGTATTTATACTTAACTGAAAAAAGTGATGAAAAAAACCCCATTTATGGGTATTGTATCGGTTAATATAACATTGTATATTTATTGTATGATAATATCGCTTGATACTTATCATAACTTTATAAGATAGAAAAGAGCTGTATAGGGGAGTTACTTTTCTAATTATAAAAAAACAAGTTATCAACTTTAAAATAGTTTTAATTTGTTAGTACTCCGACGTAAGTCGGAGTACTTTTTTATGTCTAAAAACACAGTATTTAATTTGTGATGAAGGGGCTATTATTTTTTACTAGAGTAGGTGAGTTCTTCTAGGTTTTGTTGTTGTAAACTAAATTTATACTTTTTTTAAGTTTACAATTCTTTGAAATTGTGATCGTTAAGAACAAACTGGTAGGTACTAGTTGGTTGTTTTGCGAAAACAAATTACTTTTGCTGCATGAATGTTTATATTGATGAAACAAGTAGAGAACCGAAGTATAAGCAATTGATAAAATCTATTGAGAAGGCAATTTTAAATGGAGATTATAAAAGGGGCGATGTATTGCCTTCGATCAATAGTTTAAAAAGTAGGTTCCATATTTCTAGAGATACGGTATTACTTGCCTATGGGAATTTAAAGTTAAGAGGAATTATATATGCTGTTTCTGGGAAAGGATATTATATAAAAACAGAAAACGTTAGTACTATAGAAAGAGTATTTCTACTATTTGACGAGTTCAATTCATTTAAAGAAGATTTGTACAATTCGTTTTTAAAGAATTTAGATGAGGGAGTAGAAGTAGATATCTACTTTCATCATTTTAATACTACAATTTTAAGTAAATTAATTCTTGATAATATTGGTGTTTATAATTCTTATATAATTATGCCTGCAAATTTGAAGGATGTTCATTTAGTTTTAGAAAAGCTTCCTAAAGAAAGTGTATATATATTAGATCAAACACAAAAAGAACTGTCAAGATATCCTTCTGTAGCGCAAAACTTTAAGGAAGATATTATTTTTGGACTTACAGAGTCCTATCAACAATTAAAAAAATATAGTAAGATTGTTTTTGTGTATGTAAAAGAGAAACAACCAAAAGAAATGTTGAAAGGGTTTAAAAAATTCTGTAAAACACATTCATTTGAATATGAAATCATTTCCAGTTTAGTAGAAAGAAAAATTACCCAAGGAGATGCCTATTTAATTCCAGATGACAAAACCCTAATACGTTTAATAAAAACGATAAGAGACAGCAAACTTGTACTTACAAAAGACGTCGGAATTATTTCTTATAATGATACGTTGTTAAAAGAAATTGTAGAAGGAGGAATTACAACAATATCAACAGATTTTAACAAAATGGGTGAAAACTTAGCAAAGATGGTTCTGGAAAAGGAAAAGAAAAACATACACAACCCTTGTCTATTTATTAAAAGGAATTCTTTATAAATTGATACCAAATGAACACTAAAAAACTACTTGAAAAAGTAACCTATTTTTTCGAAGAAAAATACAAGTCAACTCCGGTTTTAACTTTTTCGCCTGGAAGAATTAATTTGATTGGAGAGCATACAGATTATAATGATGGCTTTGTTTTTCCTGCGGCTATAGATAAAGGAATCGTTTCTGGGATTCAGAAAAATGATAGCTCTATGTGTTCTGTGTATGCATTGGATGCAAAAACCATCTATGAATTTGATAAAAATAATCTAAAACCGCTAGAAAACGGCACTTGGAGAAATTATGTCTTAGGTGTCGTTTTTGAAGTAGAGAAAAAACATGGGTTGAATTCTAATTTTGATATCGTTTTTGCAGGAAATATTCCTTCAGGATCGGGATTGTCTTCTTCAGCTGCTTTAGAAAATAGCATCGTTTTTGGATTGAATGAACTTTTTGATTTAGAAATTACTAAAGAAGAAATGATTTTTATTTCTCAAAAAGCAGAGCATGAGTTTGTGCAGGTAAAATGTGGAATTATGGATCAATATGCCAGTATGTTTGGTGAAGAAGATTCAGCAATATTATTAGATTGTAGAAGCTTAGAATCTGCTATTTTTCCGATTGAGTTTAAAGATTATGAAATCCTTTTAATCAATTCTAATGTAAAACATAGTTTGGCAGAAAGTGCTTATAATGATAGAAGGCAGGTATGTGAAAATATAGCAAGATTGTTAGACGTAAAGGCCTTAAGAGATGTCTCTAAAGAGACCTTGAAGTCCATAGAACATAAGTTAACTCAAGAAGATTATTTAAAAGGGCTATATGTTTTGGAAGAAAATGAAAGAGTTTTGGAAGCTTCTGTAGCTTTAAAAGAAAACAATTTAATACGATTTGGAAAACTACTATTCGATTCTCATAACGGTTTGCAGCATCAATACAAGGTAAGCTGTACGGAGTTAGATTTTTTGGTGGATTTGGCAAAGCAAGATACAACTGTGTTGGGAGCAAGAATGATGGGTGGCGGATTTGGAGGTTGCACAATCAATCTAGTTTCTAAAGAACATTTACCAGCATTTAAAACTAGCGTGGAACAGTTGTATGAAAATCAGTTCTCAAAAGAATGTTCCTTTTATCAAGTCAAATTGTCTAAAGGAACGCATAGGGTTTATCCGTCATAATTATATATAATGAATACAGACTTACAAGAGTACACACATAAAAGGTTTAATATTTTAACTGGCGAATGGGTGTTGGTTTCTCCACATAGAGCAAAAAGACCTTGGCAAGGACAAAACGAAAATACTGCAAATGAAAAACGACCATCGTACGATGAACATTGTTATTTATGTGCCGGAAATAACAGAATTAATGGAGAAGTCAATCCTATGTATAAAGACACCTATGTTTTTGTTAATGATTTTGGAGCCTTACAAAAAGACGCTAAAGAATTTTCGTACAAGAATGGACTTTTACTAAGTGAAAGTGAAAAAGGAATTTGTAAGGTAATCTGTTTTAGCCCAGACCATTCTAAAAGCTTGGCAGAATTAGAGGTAAATGAAATTCAAAAAGTAATTGCTGTTTGGAAAGAAGAATTTGTGTCTTTGGGAGCAGAATCTGATATAAATTATGTGCAAATTTTTGAAAATAAAGGAGCAGTGATGGGATGTAGTAATCCACATCCACATGGGCAAATTTGGAGCCAATCTACCTTGCCAAATGAAGTTGAGAAGAAAGATATGCAACAATTAAACTATTTTGAAGAGCACAAAAAACCATTGTTAGAAGATTATGTAACGCAAGAGTTAGCATTAAAAGAGCGAATTATTTTTGAAAATGAATTGTTTGTTGTGCTGGTTCCTTTTTGGGCAGTTTGGCCATTTGAAGCAATGATTTTGCCTAAAAAAGCAATGAAAGATATTGGCAATTTAACAGCGCAAGAAGCATGTTGTTTTGCAGAAGCAATTTCTGTATTGACCAAAGCATATGATGCCTTGTTTGATTGTTCTTTTCCATATTCAAGTGGAATACATCAATCCCCAACAAATACCAACAATAACGAGCATTGGCATTGGCATATGAGTTTTTATCCTCCATTATTAAGAAGTGCAACGGTTAAAAAATTTATGGTAGGTTATGAAATGTTTGGAATGCCACAGAGAGATATTACTGCCGAAAGTGCAGCGAACCTTCTAAGAAAAAATAGCAGGACATAATTTTTCAAAAACTATTGTTAAATAGTCTCTAAACATACTTGTTAACTTGCTGAAATATTTATCTTTGGAAGCATTAAAAAACATCCAATGAAGAAAAAGGTATTATTACTTTTAACGCTACTAGTAACATTAAATAGTTTTTCTCAAATTTTAGATCCAGTAGATTGGTCTACCTCTGTTGAGAAAATCTCAGACACAACATATAAATTAATTACAAAAGCGACTATTGATAGAGGTTGGCACTTGTATTCGCAGAATGTGCCAGAAGATGGGCCTATTCCTACATTATTTACCTATAAAGATGATGGGACTTTTACTCTAGCGGGTAAAACAAAAGAAGAAAAAGGAGAAACAGTAGACGATCCTGTTTTTGAAATGAAAATTAAATACTTTAGTGATAGCGCAACCTTTGAGCAAATTATTAATGTAACAGACAAAACAACCAGGATATCCGGTACTGTTTATTTTATGGTCTGTGACGATTCTAGATGCCTAAACCCTACAGAAGTAGATTTAAGTTTTGTAATCAGATCAGGGAATCCTATAGTTAAAAAAGCAGATACAACGACACCTGTTTCAAACGAAAATCAAAATTCATCAGAAAAGAAAGGGCTATTGGGAATCTTTTTGATTGCTTTCTTCTCAGGTTTTGCAGCCTTGCTAACGCCTTGTGTGTTTCCAATGATACCGATGACGGTAAGCTTTTTTACCAAGCAAAGTAAAAACAAAGCAGCCGGAATTAGAAATGCGATTATTTATGGTATTTCGATTATTGTTATTTATGTGTTGTTGGGAGTCTTTGTGAGCTTGGTTTTTGGTGCTGATGCCTTGAATGCGTTGTCAACAAACGTTTGGTTCAACCTTGTTTTCTTCTTGTTATTAATCATTTTTGCTGTTTCTTTCTTAGGGGCTTTTGAAATTATGTTACCAAACTCTTGGGCAAACAAAGTAGATGCCCAAGCAGATAGAGGAGGCTTAATTGGAATCTTTTTTATGGCATTAGCCTTAGCAATTGTGTCTTTTTCTTGTACGGGTCCAATTGTAGGAACATTACTTGTTGAAGCCGCATCAGGAGGAAGTCAATTAGGTCCAATTATTGGAATGTTAGGATTTTCTTTGGCAATTGCATTGCCGTTTACCTTGTTTGCCGCCTTCCCAGGATGGTTAAACTCCTTACCAAAATCTGGTGGATGGTTAAATACCGTAAAAGTAGTGTTGGGGTTTTTAGAATTGGCCTTGGCGTTTAAATTCTTATCAAACGCAGATTTAGTATTGGATTTACACATTTTAGAAAGAGAAGTATTTATTGCAATTTGGATTGCCATTTTTGGAGCCTTGGCATTTTACTTATTCGGAAAAATACAATTACCACACGATAGCCCACTAAAACATATTTCTGTTGGGAGATTGAGTTTAGGGTTGATAGTGATGTCATTTACCATTTATATGATTCCAGGTTTATGGGGAGCACCTTTGAATTTAATTAGTGCTTTCCCTCCACCACAACATTATAGTGAGTCTCCTTATGGAGTTGGGTATATGAAGTTAGGAAGTGGAGGTGGATCAACACATTCAGACATTCCAGAGGGTGCACATTTATTGGCGCCACATGATATTTTAGCCTTTAACGATTATGATACAGGATTGGCCTATGCAAAAAAAGTAGGTAAACCAGTATTGATAGACTTTACAGGAAAAGCATGTGTAAACTGTAGAAAGATGGAGCAAAACGTTTGGGTAAAACCAAAGGTGTTAAAAATGCTAAAGAATGATGTGATTTTAATTTCGTTGTATGTAGATGACAAAAGGCCATTGCCAGCAAATGAAGTTGTAGATTCTAAATTAAAACCAGGAAAGAAATTAAAATACATTGGTCAAAAATGGAGCGAATTGCAAACCATAAAATACAAAACAAACACACAACCCATGTATGTGTTAATGGATCATAATGAGAACAACCTAATAGCTCCGGTAGCCTATACACCAGATGTAGACACCTATCATGCTTGGTTAATCAAAGGAGTACAAAACTTTAAGAAATAGAATCCCATAAAAAAAACCTCAACAGATGTTGAGGTTTTTTTATGTGATAAACGTCTATTAGGTGTTTAATATGGTTTGTTTACTAACAGCTAAATATTTTCTTCCGATAGGTATTCTTTTAGAGCCAATTTCTATAGAATTTCCTTCTACACAATCAACTTTACCAATTGCAATCGTAAATGATCTATGAATGCGTAAGAATTTATCTTGAGGCAATTCTTCGGTTAAACTTGTTAGCGATTTGTGGACTAAATAATTATCTGTTAATGTAAATATTTTGATGTAATCTTTTAAGCTCTCAATATATAAAATGTCTTCATAATTTATTTTAACCAGTTTTTTATCAACCTTTAAAAAGATATAGGATTCATTAGAATCTGAAGTTTCTGATTTTCCATCTTTCTCCTGTGCTACCTTCTGTGTAATCTTATTAATAGATTTTAAAAAACGATTAAAAGGGATGGGCTTAACCAGGTAATCCAACACATTCAAATCAAAACTTTCAACAGCATATTCTCTATAGGCAGTCGTAATTACAATATTGGATTTTAATTCTACACTTTTAATGAATTCTAAGCCGTTCATTTTAGCCATATTTATGTCTAAAAAGATCGCCTCTATATTTTCTTCTTCTATAAGAGGTAACGCAGAAATAGGGTTGTTAAAAGTACCCGCGACTTCAAAATTTTGAAACTCTTTTAAATGACTTTCTATTACTTTAATAGCTAATGGTTCGTCATCAATAATTATGCATTTTATTTTCATTGGAAAGTGCCTGTAGCGTAAATGTAATAAATAATAGTCAGTTCTAACATATTAATAAGTTATAGGGAAGATTAACGTCACTAAAAATTGTTGTTTTTTTGAGTCAACTTCTAAAGCATAATTGTCTTTAAAAAGCAATTGCAATCTTCGTTCAACATTTTTATTTCCAATGCCGTGTTCTTTTACCTTATTGCTAAATTGATTGTAGTTGTTTGATACTGTAAATTTTATGGTGTTGTTTGTTAGTTTTTCAAAATTGATTTTAACCTTCATGAAATTATTTTCACGAGTACCATGCTTAAAGCAATTTTCAATAAAGGGCAAAAATAAAAGAGGAGGCACTTTTGCATTTTCAATATCACCAGAAATGCTAGTTTCAACATCAACACGATCACCATAACGCAACCTTTCTAAGTCAACATAATTCTGAACATATTTAATTTCATTCACCAAACCTATTTTAGGTTCCTTCGCTTCATATAATATATACTCCATTATCTCAGACAACTTTAAAACAATCTCAGGAGCTGCTTTTGATTTTTCTAAAATTAAAGCATACAAGTTATTTAAAGTGTTGAAAAAAAAGTGGGGCTGAATTTGAGCTTTTAAAAACTGAAGCTCTGTTTGCAACTGTATTGCTTCTAAATTTTCGTTTCTTTTCCGTTCATAAATCCAATCTGCAGTTAGCTTGATTGTCGTTGCCAATGCCACATCATAAATACCAATTAATATAACTGCTAAAATATGATTAAAGGCATACGGTCTTTGTGGTGTTTGAGATTCTGGCCACACATTTTCATTGATAAATGTAAAAATAAGTTCAGTTCTAACTACATAAAAGAGGATTAGAGAAACTAAGAAAAAGAGAATGTAACTTGCAATTTTTTTTCGAAAAACAAACCTTGGCAATAATACATAAATATGAAAGTATGCTAAAAACATACTCATAGATACTGTTACAATGTTGGATTTAAAAGAATACCAATAATCTTCATAATAACTACCCCAGCGTACTACGTTTAGTAAAAAGTAACTAACCCAAAAGATAAAATGGTATTTGAAAGGGATTTTATTATTGGTGTTCTTTAGTGAGTTTGTCATCAAAAAATATTACTTATTATCTATTATTGAGGTAAATGTACCAAAAAAAGAAGTTTTTGATGAAATTTATTTTTTTAAGTTTCCTTATCTAAAAAAAAATGTTATTCGTTGTTAATTTTGTGTTGTTTATATATTAAATTTTTTATCCAGCTCGATAAGTCTTTACATTTAGACAGATAAACTAATTAACAATTTACTCATGAAAAAAATCAAAATACTATTATTTACAGTTTTTTCGTTGTTGCTATCTACTCATATAGTAGCTCAAGAAAAAAGTATTTCTGGTACGGTAACATCTAAATCTGATGGAGCTGCAATACCAGGAGTAAGTGTAGTTGTACAAAACACTACACGTGGTACAGAAACAGATTTTGACGGAAAGTACTCGATCAAAGCTTCAGTTGGAGACGTTTTAACGTTTTCTTTTGTTGGGATGAAACCTTCTTCTGTTACAATCACAGCAAATTCATCAACAGTTAATGTTGCTTTAGAAGATGGAGACAATATTTTAGATGAAGTTGTAGTAACAGCTTTAGGAATTAAGAAAACAAGAAAGTCCTTAACCTATTCTGCTCAAGATATTAAATCAGATGAGTTAAACAGAGTAAAACAAACAAACCCTATTAACAGTTTATCTGGTAAAATTGCCGGAGCTTCTATTACGAGAAGTGCTTCTGGTGCAGGTGGGTCTGTAAAAGTTTTAATTAGAGGAAATTCTTCTATTGGAAATAATCAACCTTTATATGTTGTAGATGGTATACCATTATCAAATCCATCTGCTGGACAACCAGGAGATACATTTGGTGATATTAATGGAGGAAATAGAGATGGTGGAGATGCATTGTCTTTAATCAACCCAGATGATATCGAATCTTTAACGGTATTAAAAGGAGCATCTGCTTCTGCTTTATATGGTAGTGCAGGTTTAAATGGAGTTATATTAATAACCACTAAAAGAGGAAAAAGCGGAAGCTTTAAAGTAGATGTTTCTTCAAGTGTAACTGTAGAAAATCCAGCTTATATGATGGATTTTAGTGATGCAGCGCAAAAAAATGTTGATGCATTTTTACAATCTGGGGCTACATATATCAATTCATTCTCTATTTCTGGAGGGACTGAAACTGCCCAAACGTATTTTTCATATAGTAATACAACTGCAGATGGTATCATTCCAACTAATAATATGAGACAACATACATTCAATGTAAAAGAAACGGCTCAGCTATTAGATGATAAATTAAAATTAACTGCTAGTGTAATGGGTTCTACTCAGAACTTTACAAATAGAGCAATTTCTGGTTTATACTTTAATCCACTAGTTGGTGTATATGGATTTGATCCTGCAGCAGGAAGTTTGTCAGATTATAAAAACTTTGAGCAATTAGATGTTTCAAGAAATATCATGTCTCAACGTTGGTTTAGAGGAACTTCTGATATTGAACAGAATCCTTTTTGGATTACAAATAGAAATAAAAGTACAGATTCAAATACAAAAATAGTTGCATCTTTAAATTTAGGATATACTGTTAATGATTGGTTATCTATTCAGGCAAGAGGAACTTATGATAAGACCACCACAGAATTTGAGAGAAAAATATATGCTACAACAGAAGCAACGTTAGCTCCTGCAAATGGTAGATACATTGTAAATCAAAATGATTTTACGCAATTGTATGGAGATGTTATTGCAACAATCAATACCAAATTGAATGAAGATGTTACTGTAAATGTAATTGCTGGAGCAAGTACAACAAGATCTACAACAGAATCTTTAGTAGCAGATTCAGGGACAAATGGAGGATTGCAATTTGCAAATGTTTTTGCATATCAAAACTTTAATGCAAATGCATCAGTTAACTTTAGACAAAACTCGTATGAAATAAGAGGGAGTTCTGTATTTGCAAGTGCAACATTCGGATTTAAAGATAAATTATTTGTAGACGTAACTGCAAGAAATGACTGGACATCAACATTGCCAGATGCTAACAATTCATTCTTCTACCCATCAATTGGAGTTACTGGAATAATTAGTGAAATGTTTGAAATGAATGAAAATGTTTCTTTTGCAAAAGTAAGAATGTCTTACGCAGAAGTAGGTAATGGATTTGGTGCAGATCAAATTACACCAAATAGATCAATTAATTTTGGTGGAGGTGTAAGTAATACGAATCCAGTGATTCCATTTCCAGGTACATCTCCAAAACCAGAGAGACAACGTTCTTTTGAAATTGGTACAGAATGGAAATTTTATAACAATCGCTTTGGGATTGATATAGGATATTACAACACAAGTACAATAAATCAATATTTTAGAGTGCCTATCTCGGATGCATTGTATGGGATTCCTGTTGCAGGTTTAAATTCTGGTGATATTGTGAATACTGGTGTAGAGGCAACAGTTTATGCGATTCCTGTGCAAAAAGAAAACTTTAAATGGACTACGTCTGTGAATTTTGCTAAGAACAAAAATGAAATTAAAAAATTAGCTGACTTTACGCTTGAAGGTGTGAACTCATTAAGTCACTTTGTGGTGTCTGGAAAAGGCGTAAATACTTTTGGTTCTTACTTAGTTAAAGGAGGTTCATTTGGAGATATTTATGGACACGTAATTAAGAAAGATGCTAACGGAACTCCAATTTATGATAATGGATCTTTTGTTATTGATGATACAAATTTAGTAGATGGTTTAACAAAGGTGGGTAATTCAAATCCTGAATTTACCTTAGGATGGAACAACTCATTTGAATTTAAAAACTTTACAGTCGATTTCTTAATCGATGGAAAATTCGGTGGACAAACCATGAGTATGACACAGGCTATTGTAGAAGGGTTTAGTAATAACTCAGCAAGAGAAAACGCAAACGGTACTGTTGATGTTGTAAATTTAGCAGGAACGGCTTCTACGTTAACAGCACAAGAATACTACGGTAAAGCTGGTGGTAGAAATGGATTTACTGGAGAATATGTATACAGCGCAACCAATGTTAGATTGGCAGAATTAGCAGTAGGGTATAACTTTAGCTTATCAGATGATTCATTTTTTAAGAGAGTAAAAGCTTCTTTAGTTGGTAACAACTTGTTCTTCTTTTATAAAGATGCACCACATGACCCTAACGTTTCTTTAAGTACGGGTAATTCACTACAAGGTGTAGATGCTTTAGGTCTTCCTTCAACAAGAAGCATTGGACTTAATTTAAACTTAACATTCTAAAAGAGTAACAAGATGAAAAAAATAAATAAAATAATAGCAAGTTTAGCCATATTAGGGCTAGTTGGAACTTCTTGTAGTGATTTAGATAAATTCAATTTAAATGACAGAGATATTACTAAAGAACAGCTTGAAGTAGATTTTCAACATGTGGGTTCTAAATATAAGCCAATCTTTGAGAGTATCTACCAATATACTCCAGCTTGGTCATATCAGTTACAACAAAACCTGAATGCAGATGCATATTCTGGGTATATGACGCCACCAAGACCTTTTATTGCAGGAGCAAACAACACTACCTATAGTTTGGTTAGTGGGTGGAACGGTTTTATATGGTCAGTACCTTATCAAAATGTGATGAATAATGTAAAATCTATTTCAGAGTTAACAGAAACAGATTTCCCTACTTTAAATGGGGTAAACTTAATCTTAAAAGTAGCTGCAATGCACAGAGTTTCTGATGTATTTGGACCAATTGTGTATACAAACTTTGGAGATTTAACAAATGCAGGTGTGTACGATTCTCAAGAAACTGCGTACAAAGCGTTCTTTGCAGATTTAGATACAGCAGTAGCAAATTTAATGGCAGATATTGACAGCCCAAAATTTGCAGCATTTGATTTATCATATGGAGGTGACTATCACAGTTGGGTTAAATTAGCAAACTCTTTACGTTTACGTTTAGCAATTAGAGTATCAGTAGTTGATCCTGCTTTGGCAAAAGCTGAAGGAGAAAAAGCGTTAAGCCAATCAGAAGGTTTAATGATGGCTAATTCTGATGGATTTTTTGTAAATGGTTCGTTAGATCACCCATTATCTGTAATAGATAATTCTTGGGGAGATGTTAGAATGAATGCATCAATGGAGTCAATCCTATCTGGTTATGGTGATGATAGAATTGGTAGTTATTTTGATGAGTCAGTATCTAATCCTGGTCAATATAAAGGAGTAAGAAATGGATTGCCATTACAAGCTCCATTTGCAGATGAACTAGCGCAAAAAGCAGCATATGTAGGTTTCTCTGCTATGAATGATGCAGTGAAAACGCCAAAAGTTCAATTAATGACTACTGCAGAAGTTTATTTCTTAAAAGCAGAAGCTGCTTTAAGAGGTTGGACAGGAGCAGGAACAGCTCAAGCAAATTACGAAATGGGTATCACTACCTCTTTTGATCAGCATGGGGTTTCTGGAGCAGCAGCGTATATAGCAGATAACACTTCGGTGCCTGCTAATTATGTTGACCCAGTGAATGCAGCGAATAATGCAGCAGCTTTAAGTTCTATTACAGTAGCTTGGAGTGCTGGTGCAACAAATGAAGAAAAACTAGAAAGAATTATTACTCAAAAATGGATTGCAATGTTCCCAGAAGGACAAGAAGCTTGGTCTGAATTTAGAAGAACTGGATACCCTAAGATTTTCCCTGTGGTAAGTAACCAAAGTGGAGGAACTGTAGATACAGCACTTCAAATTAGAAGAATTCCGTTTGTAGATAGTGAGAAATCTACAAATGCAGCTGGTGTTACAGCCGCAACCGCCTTGTTGAAAGGACCTGATAATGGAGGTACAAGATTATGGTGGGATACAGGAAGTAATTTCTAACCTGTGTATTTCACAATATTATTTGATTAATTGATGCAAAGCGGAAATATTTATATTTCCGCTTTGTTTTTTATAGGAGTTTTTGTGTTTTTTGTCGAAAAAAATTACACTAGAAATAAGGAATATTTACATTTACTATATATCGTAAAAGTTAATGTATACTATGAGCAATCAATTACTTAATACAGGTCAAAATAAAATACAGCATCAGGCAGCAGGGCAATTTGAAGAAACTCGTTTTGAGAAAATTCACAATGTTATTTTTAATAACTCTTTAGAGGCATCAATAATTGTTGCAGAAGAAATAGCCGACTTAATTCGTTCAAAACAAGCACAAAATAAACCCTGTGTTTTAGGGTTGGCTACCGGTTCATCTCCAATAAAAGTGTATGAAGAATTGGTGAGAATGCATAAAGAAGATGGGTTAAGTTTCTCTAACGTTGTTACCTTTAACTTAGATGAGTATTATCCAATGGAAATTGAAAATATTCAGAGTTATTTTTATTTTATGCACGCCCATTTATTCAATCATATTGATATTTTACCTGAGAATGTTAATGTTCCAAGTGGTACAGTAACTTCTGATGATTTATATCAATACTGTATTGATTATGATATGAAGATAAAAACGTTGGGAGGATTGGACTTTCAATTGTTAGGAATTGGAAGAACAGGTCATGTTGGTTTTAACGAGCCAGGATCACATTACAATTCAGGAACAAGAAGTATTACCTTAGACCATGTTACAAGAGCAGATGCAGCACCATCATTTTTAGGAATAGATAATGTGCCAAGAAGAGCCATTACTATGGGAATTGGTACCATTAGAAATGCTAAAAGAATAGTATTGCTTGCTTGGGGTATTAATAAAGCAGGCGTAATCAACGAAACAATAGAAGGAGAAATTACTTCTGAAATACCCGCTACCTATTTACAAAGACATGCAAACACAACCGTAATTATGGATGCAGAAGCATCATCAGAATTAACAAGAGTAAAAACTCCTTGGTTGGTAATAGTTTGGTTAAGTGAGTTACTAAACAAATCAATTTTAAAGCTTACAGACAAAGATTACAATAATAACGGAATGTCTGATTTGCTAGCTGAAGAAGGAACAGCTTATGATTTAAATATAAAAATGTTTAATAGTATTCAGCATACTATTACTGGTTGGCCAGGAGGAAAACCAAATGCTGATGATACAAATAGACCAGAAAGAACAAATCCATCTAAGAAAAGAGTACTCATATTCAGTCCTCATCCAGATGATGATGTAATTTCTATGGGAGGAACTTTTGATAGATTGGTAGAGCAAGGACATGAGGTTCATATTGCCTATCAAACCTCTGGGAATATTGCTGTTTCTGATGAAGAGGCATTAAAATTTGCAGAAGTAACAAAATCTCTTCAAATAGAATCGGCTAAAATTGATGGCATCATTGAAGCATTAAATTCTAAAAATAAAAACGAACCAGACTCTTTAGATACTAGAAAATTGAAAGGAATGATTCGTAGAAGTGAATCTATTGCAGCGACAAGGTATTTAGAGTTGCCAGATAAAAATGTACACTTTTTAGATTTGCCTTTTTATGAAACAGGAACCGTAAAAAAAGCAAACTTATCGCAAGCAGATATTGATATTGTTAGCAATCTGATTGATGAAATTAAACCGCATCAAATTTATGCAGCAGGAGATTTGGCAGATCCACATGGAACACACAAAGTTTGTTTGGATGCCATTTTTGAAGCTGTTGACACGTTGAAAGTTAAAGAATACATGAATGATTGCTGGGTTTGGTTATACCGAGGAGCTTGGCATGAGTGGGAACCACACGAAATTGAAATGGCGGTTCCAATGAGTCCAGATCAAGTATTAAAGAAAAGACATGCCATTTTTTATCATCAATCTCAAAAAGACGGCGTGATGTTTCAAGGAGACGATTCAAGAGAATTTTGGGTACGTGTAGAAGATAGAAATAGATTAACGGCGAAAAGATATAACGATTTAGGATTGGCAGATTACGCAGCAATAGAAGCGTTTAAGAGATATCATTTTTAAAAACAACATATGTTAAAACGACTATTATTACTAATACTTGTAGGGATCTTTACGCAGCAGAGTTTTTCGCAATACAAATTGTCAAAAACGCTCGATTTAATGCCTTGGCCAAAAGAAATTAGTGGCAATTCTGAAAAGTTTTTAATCACGCAAGATTTCACGATTCAGATAAATTACAGGGATGAAACCAAAGTAACACATGCGGCAACCAAATTTTTAAGAAGACTGTCTAATAGAACAGGCATTTTTTTAAAAAACGGATTCCCATCTAAAAACAATAAAACGGCATCCCTACAAATTACCTTTAGCAAGGTAGTTGCTCCAGTTTTAGGTGTTGATGAATCATACACTTTAGATGTAAAAAACAAACAAGTTTTATTAAATGCTACTACAGATATTGGTGCAATAAGAGGATTAGAGACATTGTTGCAATTGGTGAAAAACACGAAGCATACAACCTATTTTCAAGGTGTTTCTATAACGGATGCACCTCGGTTTTTATGGAGAGGGTTGATGATAGATGTCGCTAGACATTTTATGCCGATAGAAGTCATAAAAAGAAATTTAGATGCAATGGCAGCTGTTAAAATGAATGTTTTTCATTGGCATTTAACAGACGATCAAGGCTTTAGAGTAGAGTCTAAAGTGTATCCAAAATTGCATAAATTAGGATCTGACGGATTGTATTATACACAAGAGCAAATTAAAGATGTAGTAAAATACGCCACAAGATTAGGAATTCGTGTCATTCCAGAATTTGATGTTCCTGGTCATGCTTCTGCAATTTTAGCAGCCTATCCAGAATTAGGGAGTAAGGAGGGGTACAAGTATTCTGTAGAAAGAAATTCGGGTGTATTTGATCCTACATTAGATCCTACAAATGATGAAACCTATGTCTTTTTAAAGAACCTATTTACAGAAATAGCACCTTTGTTTCCAGATGAATATTTTCATATTGGAGGCGATGAGAACGAAGGCAAACACTGGTCAGAAAGTAAAGAAATTACAGTATTTAAAAAGAAACATCAATTAAAAACCAATCACGACTTACAAACCTATTTCAATATCAAATTAGAAAAAATCTTATTGAAATTACATAAAAAATTAATGGGTTGGGACGAGATTATGACTCCAACAATGCCAACAACAGCAGTAATTCATTCTTGGCGCGGAACCCATGAAGGATTAAAAGAAAGTACGTTGATTGAAGCTGCTAAAAAAGGATACCAATCTGTATTGTCTAATGGCTATTATATAGATAGAATGTTGTCTGTAAAACATCATTATGGTGTAGACCCAATTGGCGATGCCGTTTTGACAAAACAAGAAAGAGCTCGAATTTTAGGAGGAGAAACAACCATGTGGAGCGAACTAGTAACTCCTTTAACTGTTGATTCTAGAATATGGCCAAGAACGGCTGCTATCGCAGAACGATATTGGTCTCAAAAGTCTGTTACAGATGTTGACAATATGTTTAAAAGGTTGAACGTTGTTAGTTTTCAGTTAGAAGAATTAGGGCTTACACATCTAAGAAATAAAAATGTTATACTTAGAAATATTACTCAATATCAAAACACAAGTTGTTTGCAGGTGTTAAGCGCTATTTCAGAACCAATAAAAATCTATTCTAGAAATAGCGGAGGTACAGAGTATCAAACATATTCGCCATTTGCATTGTTTGCAGATGCCTGTACAGCAGATGCTGTAGATGCGCTTTCTTTTGCTAAGGTTGTAGATTTACATGTTGTAAATCCTGCAAAAATCACTCAGAAAAAGTTGCTGTATTTCTTTCAGAAATGGATGAAAGGATATCATCAGTTTCAAAAATTGAAGCCAAATCCAAAACTTGAAAAACTGAACCCATTATACTCGAATTTGAATACCGTTTCTAAACTGTTTTATAAAGCATTAGAAGAAAATTCAAGAATGAATGATAGCAATACTACTTCAGCCATAAATGAGCTAAGAAAACCAGTTGAAGATGTAGAGGTTGTACTTATTAATTCTCTTACTAAGTTGAAAAATTCCCTTATAAAAAAGTATTAAATGTGAGGCCTGCTGAGTGTCAGAGAAGTTTGGTTTCTTTGATACTTGGCATTTTTTTACTCAATTCTCAATTATAAAAAATAGTACCAATGCTTAAAAATTTCTATAAACTTCTTTTATTACTTCTAATAATTTGTTCTTGTAAAAAAGAAATCAGTTTGGTTAGTGTCGATTTCACAACCGAAAATGAATTCACAGCAGGTATAGAAGGACCAGCCGTAGATAGCAACGGAAATCTATATGCTGTCAATTATAAAGAGGAAGGAACCATTGGTATCGTTGATAAAAAAGGAAATGCGTCTCTTTTTGTTACCCTGCCAAATGGAAGTATTGGCAACGGAATCCGTTTTGATCAAAATAACAATATGTTTATTGCAGATTATGTAAACCATAACATTTTGATGATAAAAAATGGTGAAAAAAAGGTTCAGATATTTGCGTCAGACTCCACATTAAATCAACCAAATGACTTGGCTATTTCTCCAAATGGGGCGCTATATGCCAGTGATCCAAATTGGGCAAACGGAACAGGTAACTTATGGATGGTTAAAAACAATGCATTTATCTTGTTAGAAGCGAATATGGGAACCACCAACGGCATTGAAGTGTCACCAGAAGGGAAAACTCTGTATGTAAATGAATCTGTACAGCGTAGGATTTGGAAGTACGATATTTCTGAAAACGGTACACTAAAAAATAAATCACTCTTTACGTCTTTTAAAGATTTTGGATTGGACGGAATGCGTTGCGATGCTAAAGGAAATTTATATGTGTGCAGGTATGGTAAAGGAACTGTGGCAGTTTTTAACCCAAGTGGTACATTGCTTAGAGAAATACAATTGAAAGGGAAGAAGCCTACAAACATCTCTTTTGGTGGCCCAGCAAACAAACAGTGTTTTGTAACTGTTGCCGATAGAGGAATTATTGAAACCTTTTTTGCAGAATACCCTGGGAGAAGTTTTTAAATAAGGTTGCAACAATAATACGATATAATCGTGCGGGAGCTGGAAATGCCTTGTGATTTCTGTAAAAAAGAGATGCCTTCAGTGCTGATTATCCAAAACAGATTAATGGCTGTTATTTGGAAGTATGTGCAAAATAAGAAATGAATTTTTGAAATAGTTAGTTGCAAGCTACTTTGATTATAGCAGCAGCATTAAACCCCAGTTTTTTTGCTTTTTTAGCATCATTACAAGCCCCTTTTTTGTTTCCTACATAATATCTTGAAACGGCTCTTGCAAAATAAGAGTTTGTATAATTAGGGTCTAGCGCTATCGCTTTCGTATAGTCTATTATAGCTTCCTTATAGTTTTTTAATGCGTGTTTAGCATAGCCTCTTTTGTGATAGGCTTTCGCGTAATTAGGGTTGAGTTTTATCGCATTTGTGTATTCTACTATAGCTCCACTATAAATTTTTAACTTGGCTTTTGCATTGCCTTTCTTGAAATAAGCGTAGCTTTTACCGGTGTCGTCGCATGTTAATTTGATTAATTTTGAAGTATACAGCCCCAGTCCTTGTGCTTTTGTAGCGTCTTTACAAGCCCCTTTTTTATCTCCTATATAATATTTTGAAACTGCTCTATTAAAATAAGCATTTGTATAATTAGTGTCTAGCGCTATTACTTTGGTATAGTCTGCTATTGCTCCCCTATAGTTTTTTAAATCGTCTTTTGAAATTCCTCTATTATAATACGCATCCGTAAAATTAGTGTCAAGGGCTATCGCTTTGGTATAGTCTGCTATTGCTCCCTTGTGGTTTTTTAACTTGGATTTTTCAATGCCTTTATTGTAATAGGCAATTGCATCGTTACTAGACTGTGCAATTAGAAACAAGGGGAAGATTAGTATACATCCGTAAAGTAGTTTTTTCATCCTGTGATTTTTTATACTCAACTCGAATTTAATGAAAATAATTAAGTATTCACCTTGTAATGAGTGGTTTATTTAAATGGTCAGTTGGCTGAGTTAAAATGATTCACAACTTAGAGAATCAGTACTGTTTTTTTTGATTTCTTATTTAACGTGCCTAGATCTGTTTAATGAAATCGAATTGTAGCTAAAAGTAAGATTGCTGACAAGGTGTAGTATAACTATTAAAAATAAAAAACCTCAACAGATATGTTGAGGTTTTTGTACTCGAGGCGGGAATCGAACCCGCACTTCCGAAAAAACTGGATTTTGAATCCAGCGCGTCTACCAATTCCGCCACTCGAGCTTATAAATTATTGGTGTGCAAATCTAAAAAATATTTTTAGTTTAAAAGCATAAAAAGTGCAACAACTCAGTAATTATTTTTATTTTTGCAGCGAACAACACACAAACACATAACAAAACCAACTAAATGTCTACAAATAACCTTAGTCCAAAGATTTTTGCCTGTTCTCAGAGCATGGAATTAGCAGAAAAGATAGCCAAAGAATACGGTGCTGAATTAGGAAACGTAAAAACTACTCACTTTAGTGATGGGGAATTTCAACCAGCTTTTGAAGAATCTGTAAGAGGAAGACGTATTTTTCTAATCGGATCTACATTTCCAAATGCAGATAATTTAATGGAAATGTTGTTAATGTTAGATGCAGCAAAACGTGCATCTGCAAGACATATAACAGCGGTGATTCCTTATTTTGGTTGGGCACGTCAAGACAGAAAAGACAAGCCAAGAGTTGCCATCGGAGCAAAATTAGTAGCGAAGCTATTAGAAGAAGCTGGAGCAACAAGAATTATGACCATGGATTTACATGCAGATCAAATTCAGGGATTCTTTGAAAGACCTGTAGATCATATGTTTGCTTCTACCATCTTTTTACCACATGTAAAAGAGTTGGGCTTAGATAACTTGACTATTGCATCACCAGATATGGGAGGTTCTAAAAGGGCATATGCCTATTCTAAATATTTAGGATCTGATGTAGTAATCTGTTATAAGCAACGTAAAAAAGCCAATGTAATTTCTCATATGGAATTGATTGGAGATGTTAAAGGAAAGAATGTGATTTTAGTAGATGATATGATTGATACTGGAGGAACATTAACCAAAGCGGCAGATTTAATGATGGAAAGAGGAGCCATAAGTGTACGTGCAATTTGTACACACCCAATTCTTTCAGGAGAGGCTGTTGATCGTATAGAAAATTCTAGTTTAATAGAGTTAATTGTGTCAGATACAATTCCTTTAAAAAGAGCAAGTTCTAAGATAAAAGTTGTATCTTGCGCCCCTTTATTCGCAGATATTATGCACAAAGTTCAGAGCAATACATCTATCAGCGATAAATTTTTAATGTAAATAATTATAATAAATAAATAGAAGTAATGAAATCAATTACAATCAAAGGATCTCAAAGAGAAAGCGTAGGTAAAGTAGCAACTAAAGCCTTACGT